>Ga0256404_1002851_pt1 | contig 36882 bp, 30 predicted proteins | sample RumenRJG_01DNA_FD_185990 | JGI IMG/M metagenome (GOLD analysis project Ga0256404, IMG submission 185990) | Bovine rumen microbial communities from Lethbridge, Alberta, Canada - RJG_01 | ecosystem: Host-associated > Mammals > Digestive system > Stomach > Rumen | place: Canada: Alberta | collected...
GGTTCTCGCCTGCCAGCAGACACACCTGCTCGAAGGCACCGCCATTGGTTTCCACACGGGCGAAACAGCCCATTTCGATAATCACCGGAGCAATGCGCTCCAACTGGTCTTTGCGCGGCTGAAACTTGCCCGAAGACTGCCACATGTCGCGATAGACCAGACTGAATTGAATTTTTTTCTTCATATTGCTTATTTTTATTATCCTTGTTTGCTTTTTTCGGTCAGCGACCGATGGTTCACTCCCCTCCTCTTCCTCTTTTGGCCTGCAAAGTTAGGCAAAAAAAACAAGGCCACCAAACTTTTTAAGTTTTCTACACAAAAAATATCAGTGAAATCGGAATATTTTTCGTACCTTTGTCGCCGAAAAATTTGGAAAAAAATGAGAAAAATCACGATGATTCTGCTGTTTTGCGGCCTTGTTTTCGCCTGCGGACAGCGCGGAAATGTAGAAAATACGGTGCTTGAGGGCGACAAAGACGGTCTGCTCGAGGGCGACAGCATGGTTTATGGCTTGGCGTGCGAGGGCTGCAACGACTCGGTGGTGGTGCTGCTGCCGATGGACGGCAGCGACCCCGTGAGTTACGACATCATCGAGGCACGGCTCAATCAGAAAGTGCTGGGACAGATGCGCGTCGGCGACTGGATTGGGCTGATGCGCAACGCCGAGGACTCGACCGTGGCCGACCTCGTCATCGACCTCGACGAACTGAAGGGAACGTGGTGCTACGTGGTGATGCCGAAACTGGTGAAGGACGTGCCCGACAGCATCCGCGACGAATATTTAATTCCGCGCGAGTACGGTTTTTCGCTGAAACGGCAGTGGACAGCGCAGAGCGTGGGCTACGTGCGCGAGCAGAAATCGGTCGAGGACAAGAGTCCGGTGGTCTATCCGCGCCTGCTGTTTTTCACGGGTTGGCACATGCTCAACGGCCAACTCATCGTGACGAGCGGCGAGTTCGGAAAGGATGACGACAGCGACGATATGAAAATCGTGAGCACGCGCAACGACACTTGCGACATCCTCTATCTGCGCGACGATTCGCTGGTTTTGGGCAGCGACGGTGTCACGCGCAGCTATTATCGCCACACGAACGTCGAAGAAATCAACCGAGAGGCTCGCGAAAAGGCTGAAAAGCGTCTGAAAGAGTCGCTTGGGCTATAATTCAACATTCAACAATCTTTCTTCCGCCACCCGTTCCCACTTCGTGCCGGGCTTTCCGTAGTTGGCGTAGGGCCAAATCGAAATGCCACCGCGAGGCGTGAAAATGCCCTTCACCTCGATGTATTTCGGTTGCATCAGGCGCACCAAATCCTTCATAATCGTGTTCACGCAATCTTCGTGGAAATCGCCGTGGTTGCGGAACGAAAACAGGTAGAGTTTCAGGCTTTTCGACTCGACCATTCGCTCGGCAGGCACGTAAGCAATGCGGATTTCAGCGAAGTCGGGCTGACCCGTAATCGGACAGAGCGAAGTGAATTCCGGACAGTTGAATCGCACCCAATAATCGTTGTCGGGATGCCGATTTTCAAAGGTTTCGAGCACTTCGGGCGCATAGTCGTCCCGATATTCGGTTTTTGTCCCGAGGGCTTGCAGTTGGTCCTGTTCCCTGTTCATAACTTCCAGATTTTAAAGATGTTATAAGAAATATCGTAGTCATAAACGTCCTCGTTGTCGTGTCGTTTCGTGAAGGCGACCACACGATGAGTGATGGGCAATGCGATGATTTCGTAGAGCGTTTTCAGCACCACCTGCGTGATGACGAGCGAGGGCATTTCCTCCCACGGCATCACAAACGAGAAGGCCAGCGGAAAGAAGATAATCGAGTCGGTGAGTTCGCCAAAAACCGTACTCAGAACGGCACGAGCCGAGAAATTCTTACCCTTCGACGACATTTTCATCTTCGACATCACATAGGCATTGATGAACGACCCTGCCAGAAACGCCACAAACGACGCGGCGGCGATGCGCGGTGCCAGTCCGAAAATGCTGTGGAACGCCTCGCTGCGGTTCCAATAGTCGGCGCCGGGAATGAAATCGGCGATGGCAGCCATCGTGACGAAGAAGAAATTCATCGCGAAACCCATCCAAATGAGCAGTCGGGCACGCCGAAAGCCCCAGACTTCGCAGACCACATCGTTGATGATGTAGCTGACGGGGAAAATGAGCAAACCGCCCGTGAAATTGGCTGGACCGAACGAAATAAGCTTTGTCTCCAACACATTTGCCGTAATCAGGCAAACGCAGAACAGCGTGCAGAAAAGCATAAAGAGCACACTGACTCGATGATTCGTTTTTTTCATGTTCTTGTTTTGTTAAAGGGGGTTGAGCAAGTACCCCTGGTTAAAAAATAGCGGCTCGCGAAAGCCACTTGATTGAAAATCGGGTGCAAAATTACAAAAAAAATGGCAAGGGAAGAATTTTTTCGGGATAAATTGTCTAAATTTGCAGCGTAGAACGTCGATTTTTCGGCAAAAACGACCTTTTTAGACATGAATCGAGAAGAATTTCATCAGAAACGCGTGGCACTGCTGCTTTCGGGCGGTGTCGATAGTGCGGTTGCGCTGCACGAACTGATCGGAAACGGCATTCGACCCGATTGTTTCTACATCAAAATCGGGAGCGAGGACAACGACGAATGGGACTGCTCGATGGAGGAGGACATGGAGATGGCGACAGCACTGTGCCACCGCTATGGCGTGACGCTCGAAGTGGTCGATTGCCACCGCGACTATTGGGACGAAGTGACGCGCTACACCATCGAATCGGTGCGGGCGGGTCGCACACCGAACCCCGACGTGATGTGCAATCGGATGATTAAATTCGGGGCGTTCGACCGCAAACGAGGCCACGACTACGACCTCATCGCCACTGGACACTATGCCCAGACGGAAATCGACGAAAACGGTGTGAAATGGCTCTGTACAAGCCCCGACCCCGTGAAAGACCAGACAGATTTCCTCGCGCAAATCTACGACTGGCAACTTCGCAAGGCGCTGTTTCCCATCGGCCATTACAGAAAAGAAGAAATTCGGGCGATTGCCGAGCGCGAACACCTCGTGAATGCCCGTCGGAAAGACTCGCAGGGCATCTGTTTCCTCGGAAAAATCAGCTACAACGACTATCTGCGGCGCTATCTCGGCGAACAGGAGGGCGACATCATCGACATCGACACCGAGCAGGTGATTGGCCGCCACAAAGGCCATTGGTTCCACACGATTGGACAGCGCAAAGGGCTCGGACTCGGCGGTGGACCGTGGAATGTGGTTCGGAAGGATGTCGAGCGGAACATTCTCTACGTTGTCAAGGGCTACGAGCCGATTCGGGCGCATCGAATGGAATTCAACATCAAGGATTTTCATTTCGTGGTTTCGAGGAATTCTGACAACACTCCGATTTCAGAACAAACTCCCGAACTCCTGCAACTCCCGAAAGAAATCACCTTCAAGGTTCGCCACACGCCCGACTACTTCATCGGCACGCTCGACGACCTCGGCAACGGCTGCTACACCGTCCACGCCGACCGCTGGGTGCAGGGCGTTGCGCCCGGACAGTTCTGCGTCATCTACGACCGCGATTTCCACCGTTGCTTCGGTTCGGGCGAAATCACGGTGTAGATTGCAACTTTTTCGCGAATTAAAACGTATAACAAATACCAACTAATCCATAACGATTATGATGATGATTTTTTCAACAACCCCAACGATTGAAGGCCGCACCATCCGCGAATACAAGGGTGTGGTGACCGGCGAAACGATTATCGGTGCCAATTTCTGGAAAGACTTCAAGGCCAGCATCCGCGATTTCGTGGGCGGCCGCAGTGCTTCCTACGAGCGTGTGCTGCGCGAGGCGAAAGACACATCGATGAAAGAAATGGAGGAACGCGCACGCGAACTCGGTGCCAACGCCATCGTGGGCATCGACATCGACTACGAGACGCTCGGACAGGGCAATTCGATGCTGATGGTCGCCACGAGCGGAACGGCTGTCGTCATCTGACTATTTCTCGAAATGCTGGTAATCCTTGAGTGATTTCCAGTCGCCTCCCCAACGGAATCCACGCTGCGTGAAAAGGCGGTAGGCGAGGTCGTTGCGCGTGATTTTGTACTTGAAATTGCGCGAGCGATTGGCGTAGAATCTGGCGGTCGCGGGCTGCACGTCGAGTGTGCCGTCGTTGCGCCGTTTCACGCAGGGATTTTGCAGCGGATTGAGGTCGATGGCGAGTCCCTGCGCGTGTTTCGAGAGTTTTCGGCTACCGCTGACGGCGCGAAAACAGAAACACGACGTGTTGTTGGCCTGCATCGAGCGTTCATCGTCGGCGTCAAAGTCGTCGATGAGGCGGATTTGGGCGATGGGATAGCGCTGGCGATAGAGTTCGCGGAAAATCGCGATGAGGTCTTGGGCAATCGCCTTGTTGCAGACGAGTTCGCCCTGTTGCGTCGCACCGTTGAAGTCGCAGTAGGTGAGCGTGAGCAGGCGCAAATCAGCCCGTCTGACGGTGCAGTTCGAAGGATAGGAACGGCCTTGCATACGGCTGAAAACGGCGTCGCTGAGGGTGTCGGCACGGAAAATTTCGCCCTGCGCCGCCATTTCGAGCGACGAAAAGAGCATCATCGCCAAAAAAACGATATTTTTTCGTGAAATCAGCATAAAAATTGGCTTTTTTTCGTGAAAATCAACTTGATTGGCCCCAAAAATCATACAGTTCGCGAAGCGTCTTAAAAACGCGCTCAGCACCTTTTTCCGCCAGAACGTCGTCGGCCAAAGGACCCGTGTTCACTGCCATCGTGCGACAACCAGCTGCTACGGCAGCCTCCACGCCCAACGGAGCATTTTCAACGACCAGACAGCGCTTTGCATCGGGGCAACCGCATTTTTTCATCCCCATCAAGTAGGGGTCGGGCGCAGGTTTTCCGCGTTCGACATCGTAGGCCGTCACCACCCTACTTTCATCGACGAAATCGGCGAAGTCGGCCAACATTCGGGCAATGAGCGGTCGCTGGGCACTGCCGGTGACGATGCCGATGGCGCAACCATTGTCCTTAAACAGCTGCATCAGGTCGAAAACGCCATCGAAAATCACCGCCTGCGGCATCGAGTGAAAAATTTCCGCCTTTTTTTGGTACATTCGCATCGCTTCGTCGGTCGAAATTGTGCGATGTTGCTGTGCCCAGACCATCTCGCGAATCGTATCGACGCCACGTGCGCCCTCGGTGGCATAGGCATCTTCCACGGTCATCACAATGTCGAACTGCGCCATCGCCTGCTGCCAAGCCACAGCGTGGTTCGGCATCGAGTCGTAGAGCACACCGTCCATATCGAAAAGTACCGTTTCGAGCCCCATTTCAACCCTTTAACCTTTTAACCTTTCAAGGATTGCCTTCGATTCGGCCTCGTAGCCCGGTTTGTTGAGCAGGGCAAACATATTTTTCTTGTACGCCTCGACACCCGGCTGGTTAAACGGATTCACGCCGAGCAAATTGCCGCTGATGCCGCAGCCGAGTTCGAAGAAATAAATCAGCTGACCGAGGTAATATTCGTTGAGTTGGGGCATCGTGATGAGAATGTTCGGCACACCGCCATCGACGTGCGCCAACCGCGTGCCGAGTTCCGCCATTTTGTTCACCTCATCGACGCGCTTGCCGGCGAGGAAGTTCAGTCCGTCGAGATTTTCCTCGTCAAACGGGAAATCGACACGATTTTCGGGCTGTTCGATGCTGATGACGGTCTCGAAAATCGACCGTTCACCGTCTTGAATCCACTGTCCCATCGAGTGCAAATCGGTCGTGAAGTCGCACGAAGCCGGGAAAATAGCCTTGCCGTCCTTGCCCTCCGACTCGCCGTAGAGCTGTTTCCACCACTCGGCAATGAAATGCAGTTTCGGCTGGTAGTTCACCATAATTTCAATCTTCTTGCCACTCTGGTAGAGAGCGTTGCGCACGGCAGCATACTGCGCAGCGATGTTCTCCTCGAACGGAACGTCCTTGCCGCACTGTTTTTCCATATCCTGCGCACCCTTCACCAATGCCTTGATGTCGAATCCAGCGCAAGCCACCGGCAGCAGTCCGACCGGCGTGAGCACCGAGAACCGACCACCCACATTGCCAGGAATCACAAACGACTTGTAGCCTTCTTTGTCGGCGCAGGTTCGGGCAGCACCTTTTTCCGCGTCGGTCACGGCGACAATCACCTCGCGAGCCTCGTCTTTGCCGCGCTGTTGCTCACATTGCTTCTTCAGCAGACGGAAAGTCAGCGCGGTTTCGGTCGTCGTACCCGATTTCGAGATGTTAATCACGCCGAAACGCTTGGTTTTCAGGTATTCCGTGAGTTCAAACAGGTAGTCCTCGCCGATGTTGTTGCCAGCGAAAAGAATGACGGGTGTTGGGTGTTGGGTGTTGGGTGTTGGGTGTTGAAGCCACGCAAACGAATTGCTGAGTGCCTCAATCACCGCACGCGCACCGAGATACGAGCCGCCGATGCCTGCCACGACCACCACTTCGCATTTTTCGCGCAGCGAGTCGGCCACCGCCTGAATTTCATCGAGAAACGCCTCGCTGATGCTCGTCGGCAGGTGCAGCCAACCCAGATAATCATTACCCAGACACGTGCCGTCTTCCATCGACAACTGTGCCTCTTTCACTTTCGGCTCAAAAGCCTTCACAGCGCCTTCACCGAGGAAACACGCCGCTTTCGTCAAGTCTAATCCAATTTTTTTCATTGTAACAATCTTTTTATCCTATTTTTTCTGATTTTTTCAACATATTCCTTACGGACTGCAAAGTTACGCATAAGCGAGCAGAATACAAAAGAAAAACTCGTTTTTCTCATTCTCGAGCGAAAGGAGTTCCCTTGAGCAAAGCGAAAAACTTCTCGAAAGTTACGCATAAGCGAGCAGAATACAAAAGGAACAGAAAAAATTTTTTCAGTCGCGTAAAAAAAATGTCGAATCGTTTGGTCGTTTCGTTTTTTTGACGTATCTTTGCAAAAATAAATTTTAATTAGGTAAAATATAAAAAAATGAACTTTATTATTTTAAATCATTATTAACTCATTAAAAAAAGATTATTATGAAAAAGTATTTAGCAGAAATGGTGGGCACATTCGTGCTTACGTTCTTGGGCTGCGGCGCGGCTGTGGCTCTGGGTTGTGGTGCTGAAAACACGGCGGCCATCGTCGGAACAGCCTTCGCATTCGGTCTTTCGGTCGTGGCGATGGCCTACACGATTGGCGGCATTTCGGGTTGCCACATCAATCCGGCAATCACGCTGGGCGTATTCCTCAATGGCGGCATTTCGGCCAAGGATTGCGGTATGTACATGGTGTTCCAGGTCATCGGTGCCATTCTGGCTGCCGCTGTACTCGCTGGCATCGTTGCCACTGACCCGAGCCTGGTCATCACCACCGCTACGGGTGCCAATGGCTGCACGTATGGCGTGACCAACGGCCTCATCGTTGAAATCGTGCTGACGACGCTGTTCGTGCTCGTCGTGCTCGGTGCAACGTCGAAGACCAACGGTGCCACCAACAACTTCGCAGGTTTGGCCATCGGTCTGACGCTGATTCTAATTCACCTCGTGGGCATCCACTTCACGGGCACTTCCGTGAATCCCGCTCGCTCGATTGGCCCGGCTCTCTTCGAGGGTGGCGAGGCGTTGAGCAACCTCTGGGTGTTCATCGTTGGCCCGCTCGTGGGCGGTGCATTGGCAGCTGTCATCTGGAAAGTGATTGAGCCCGCTGAGTAATTTTTAGAAAAAAATCGCAATGTTGTGAACCTCAGAAGTCTTGAATTCAGACTTCTGGGGTTCATTTCCAAAATTAAAACATGAAAAAAATATTACTTGACGCACATACGCATACGGTGGCCTCGGGACATGGCTACAGCACGGTGCAGGAAATGGCAAAAATGGCAGCCGAAAAGGGCCTTGAGGTGCTTGGAATCACAGAACACGGACCGGCTGTCCCTGGCTCATGCCATAAGTTGTATTTCAAAAATATGTTCGTGGTTCCCCGCCAATTGTTTGGCATTCGCCTGCTGATGGGATGCGAACTAAATATCCTCGACACGAATGGCTCGCTCGACCTCACCGACGAATACTTCGAAAGGCTCGATTTGGCCATCGCCGGCGTGCACGCCCCATGGTATCAGGGTGGTACGAAAGAGGAAAACACGGCGGGCATGATTCGCGTCATCAAAAATCCGAACATCAACATCATCAGCCACCCGGGCGACGGAGCCTGCGAACTCGACTACGAACCGCTGGTGCTGGCAGCGAAAGAGGCACACACGCTGTTGGAGGTGAACAACCACTCGATGGCTCCACAACGCAAAAACATGGTGGTTCGCGACAATAACCTGGAGATTCTGCGCTTGTGCAAGAAGTACGAAGTGCCCACGATTCTCGGCAGTGACGCCCACGTCTCGTACCAGATTGCCGACTACGAAAGGCTTTATCCACTCTTGGCCGAAACCGATTTCCCCGACGAATTAATCATGAATTATTGGCCGGAGAAGTTTTTCAAATATCTCTTTGGATAAAAAATCACACCAAAATAGTAGCAAATTTTTAATTTTTGAAATGTTAAAAAAAAATAAGTGACTGATTTTCAGCCACTTAACCGTTGGGTGCCTAGTCGGACTCGAACCGACGACATTCAGAACCACAATCTGACGCTCTAACCAACTGAACTATAGGCACCATCAAACTTCCTGTTGTTGGAAAGCGGGTGCAAAGGTACAGGAAATATTTGACATCGCCAAATAATTCCTGATTTTTTTATCAATCGGACGAAAGAAAATCCTAAAATCGAGGAAAAATCCCCCGTGATTAGGACTTTCATTCGTTCAAATGACGTTTTTACTCAGCCTTTGCGGGTGCTTCTGCCGGTGCTGCCTCGGCTGCCGGAGCAGTTTCAGCGGCGGGAGCGGCTTCTGCGGGAGCGGCCTCACCAGCGCCAAAGCCCTGCGTATTGACAGGATTGGTCGTCATGGTTTCGGTGGCTGCCTTCTCGAGCACGCTCTGGTCGGCAGAGGCGGTCGGAGCCACGTAGGCGCAGATGACGCTGAACACGACCATGGCGGCTGCCAGGGCCCATGTTGTTTTTTCAATGACGTCGGTTGTCTTGCGGACACCCATGATTTGATTCGACGAGGAGAAGTTAGAGGCCAGTCCGCCTCCCTTTGACTCCTGAATGAGCACGATGCCGATCATCAGCAGTGCTGCAATTACGATGAGAATTACGAATAATGTGTAAACCATTTTTTAAGTATTAATTTGTTTGTTATTGAGTATCAATTTTTCCAAAAATCGGATTTGGTCTGCAAAGTAAGCATTTTTTTTCGGATATAGCAAATTTAATCGCTGAATTATTTCCAAAGCCTTGTCATATCGCCCCTGTTTGATGTAAATTTTGGCCAAAGTCTCGGTAAAAATGCCTTCTTCGGCTTCATTTTCGTCATTTTTGTCTGACAAGTCGTATGCTTCGGGCGTGTAGTCGATTTCGTCCTTGAGTTTGATTTTTCCGCCTTCGTTTTGGATGAAGTTGTCGATAAGGTCCTGACCTTTCATCTGGGGTTCTTGCTGCGGCTCGTTTTCTTCTTTCTCGACATCCAACAGATAGGAAACGTAGTCGATGGCGGCATCGGCGGGTGTCGGCTTGCGTTTCTGGCCCGTCGCGACCTTTTCTTCGGCTTCTTCCTTGGGAATCGACTCGAGGAAGTCGTTGATGAGGGTGATGGTTCGATTTTCCTCGTTGACCTCGGCAGGCGCGGTTTCGGGCTCTTTTCCCAGTTGGTAGTGGGCGGCTTCGACGAGGTTGAACAGCACTTTTCGGTCGCTGAAATAGACGGCGGCCTTGCGCAGTTCGGTGTCGAAGGTGGTGTCGTGGAGCAGGTAGAGGTTTTGCAACATCAGAAGCCGCGCCGTCTGGTAATAGGGATGGAGCGCGAGCAGGCTGCGAAGCTCGTAGAGAGTCTCGCGGTTCATCTGTTCGGGGTGGTTGATGAGTTGCGTCAAGTCCATTTTCCTATCTTTTTTTTACCAGTTTGCGACTGTTGCATTGAAAATTTGGTCGGTGAGTTCCTTCACCATCTGCGTGACGAGTTCTTCCTGCACGGCGTTGAGCGACTGCGTCGATTCGTAGGTGGTGGTGGCGGTGAAACTGCGTTCGAAGTCTTCGGAGTGGTTCACGTTGTTGGTGAATCGCACGTTGACGGTCATCGACAGTTCGACTTGCGCCGAATAGCCTTCGCTCGACACCGACTTGTTTCGTTGGTTGTATTGCGTGATTTCGCCCTCGATTTTCAGGTCGCCGTTGCGCTTCACTTGAATCAGTTTCGTGTGGTTGGCGTAGGTGTCCTTGAGTTGGTTGTTGAAGAGCGGTGCCATCGGTCCCCAAACGTAGTTCGCACGAATCGGGAAATCGGCGATTTGGATGGTTTTCGTCTTGCTGTAGTCGATGCTCGCGCCGTTGAATTTGTAACTGACGGAGCAAGAAGTGAACAGTGAACAGTGAATAGCGAACAGCGTTGCACCGACGATAAATCGGCCAACCCAACGCTTGATTCGATGATATTTATTTTTTTCACTCTTCATGATTCACTACACATTATTAATTATTAATTATTAATTTAATTACTCCAGCCCAAACTGCTTCAGCCGTCGATAGAGCGTTCGGTCGCTGATGCCCAGTTCCTGCGCGGCTTTCTTGCGATTTCCGCCATTTCGCTCGAGGGCTTTTTCCAGCATCTGTCGTCCCAAGTCGCTGAGGTTCAGGCTCTCTGGCTCGCGAATTTCCTCGGCCTCGGCCTCCTCGATGGTGTTCTCGTCGGCGTGCTCACTTCTGACGGTCGGCATCGTGCTCGACGATGGCCCGATGGTCGTGATTCCACCAAACGAAGCCGCTCCACCCAATGCACGAGCCTCGTCCATCTGCTTCCGCAGGCTGTTCATATCGCGGCGCAGGTCGCTCACGTTTCCTCGCAGTTCGTAGAGGATTTTGTAGAGCAGTTCGCGCTCGCTTTCGTAGGAATGTTCGCCTGCGTTGCCAATGATGGCCAACTGCGTGCTTTCGGGGTCTTGCGGAATGAATTTCGACAGCGTTTCCACGTCGATTTCACGCTGTTCGCTGAGAATCGACATCTGCTCGGTGATGTTCTTCAACTGGCGCACGTTTCCAGGCCATTTGTAGCGCAGCATCTGCTGTGCAGCGTCGTCGGTCAGCGTAATTTTCGGAAGCCGATATTTCTCGGCCATTTGCAGGGCAAACAGTCGGAACAGCAGCAGAATGTCCTCGCCACGGTCGCGCAACGCCGGCATTTGGATGGGAATCGTGTTCAAGCGATAGTAGAGGTCCTCGCGGAAACGTCCCTCGCTGACAGCCTTCTGCATATTCACGTTGGTCGCCGCCACGATGCGCACGTCGGTCTTCATCATCTTCTGACCGCCCACACGGATGTATTCGCCCGTCTCCAGTACGCGCAACAGCCGAGCCTGCGTCGCCAAAGGCAGTTCGCCCACTTCGTCAAGGAAAATCGTGCCCTTGTTGGCCACACCGAAATAGCCCTCGCTCTCGCCGATGGCACCCGTGAACGAACCTTTTTCGTGTCCGAACAGTTCGCTGTCGATGGTTCCCTCGGGAATCGAGCCGCAGTTGATGGCGAAATAGCGCTCACGACGGCGCGGCGAGTTGTCGTGGATGATGCGCGGAATAATCTCCTTACCCACGCCGCTCTCGCCCACGATGAGCACGCTCAAGTCGGTCGATGCCACTTGCAGAGCGACATCCAACGCACGGTTCAAAGCATCGCAGTTTCCCACGACATTATACCGTTTTTTTACCTCTTGTAACCTCGTCGTATTCATTTGAGCTGACAAAATTACACATTTTCTGCGAAACGGCTGCAATTTTGGCAGAAAATTTTTTCAAAAGTGTCGAGAACATAGCCTGCAAGCCAGATGAGGAGTAGTTCCCTCTCGTCTTATACTTCGACTAAACAAAGCAATAACTTCGACTAATTATATTTTTCCCCAATTTCTACAGGCTTCTTGCAATGGTGCATTAAAGAATGTCCTTCTTGTTTTCTTTCTTCATTATCCTATCTATATCAAACTATATCGTTTTCTATTTCGTTTTTGATTTCTTTTAATCTATCCCATGCACCATCCACATCCAAATACATAGATGCATATTCTATATCCAACAATTCATCAGATAGCAGATAGTCAAACTTCTTAGTTTCTTTCACACATCTCATTAAAAACGGACATAGTTCTTCTGCTTTGGGTTTCGGCTGTTGAAGTATTTCTAGAACATTTTCCTTAGATAGTCCATTAATAAAGATATGATTGAACCCCACAAATTTCTCCAAATACAAATTGGCTATTAGGCTGATTGTTCTATTAATCTTAGATCCAGCCCAAGTTAAAAGAATATTGTCCTCTCCAAAAGAAAAATAACCTTTCTCTAGATGATTACTTGCAAAAAAAGAGCGTGAACCTTGTAAAGTTTTTATAGCTTCTGACTTTGTGTCAAGATACGGATATATTTCGTCTGACATATATATCTCTCTCATCTTTCTAACTATTATACCATCAATATCATAACCATCACTAAAGAACATTGGTATCGCACCATTATCAGAAGGTTCAACATAAGCTCTACTCGTTTTATAATCTACTTCTGTAACCACCCACTTCTTACCTCCAAAAACAATAAAGAATCCTATTTGAATCATTGCCAATAAAGAACCTATATGTTCTCCATTCTGCGAATTGATTATCTCATACTCTGGATATGTGTTAAATGCAGCATAGAATTCCTTGTCAGATAGAATTTCATCTCCTTTAGGACCGATAATTATGTGTCCATTTTCTGTCTGTTTTATAACATCATTCTTGCCTAAGTCACTTAATAGTCTCAAAAATAGATTAACAGAGACATTGCTGAAAGCACCATTCTGGCATAATAGTTTCCAGCCATCCTTAGGATAGAAACTTCCATATTCTGCTATGAGTGACAAAATTTGTTGGATTAGTGTAGAAAAATGGACGCTATCAACTGTTGGAGTCTCATATTTATGTGCCTTTAACAACTCTATTACTGCAATGTTCTGAAAAAGATCATTTCGCAGCAAATTCAACAACTCTGCTACTTTTCTTTTATAGTCAAAAGTAAAAACTCTTAGTATAGATGCTTCACCTCTTCTTCCAGATCGACCTAAACGCTGCCTCAAACCAGACACAGAGTTTGATGTTCCGATTTGAGCTATTGACTTTACTTTTCCAATATCAACGCCCAATTCTAATGTAGCAGTACAGATTGCTGTTACAGGCAGGATGCCAGATTGAAGTTCATGCTCTACCTTTGTTCTTATTTCCTTGGAAATGCTTCCATGATGAATCCTAAATTCATTTGGTACTTTTTCTTTGTTGCATTTCTCGTTAAGTAGCAGGCTAAAACATTCACATTCATGCCGACTATTTGTAAAAACCAAGTTGTTTTTACCTCTTAGTCTTAAAAATATTTCATCAGTAATTCCCTTGTTAACATCTGCTTCTTCTTTATATCCATAATCTTTTATTAGGACCTTTATTTCATGATTACTCTTCCCTTGATTTGGAATAATACATGGCATACTATGATCATGCCTTAGGAAGTCTTTTACAACCTCAAAATCAGAAAAGGTGGCACTCATTGCTATTCTAGGTATATTTCTCCCTATCACATGCTCTATTCGCGACATTAAAGACTGCAATTGTTTTCCGCGCTCTGAAGGTATAAAAGCATGAAGTTCGTCAATTACGACATATTTCAAATTAACAAATGCTCTTTTTAACTTAAAGTGGTGGTGTACAAAAAGAGCCTCCAATGATTCAGGAGTAATTATAAGGATGCCACTTGGGTCATTTAATGATTTGTGCTTTTTATTGTTTGAAATATCACCATGCCACGGAGTTATGCTTATTGACATTTCTTTGGTCATGTCTTGTAAACGTCGATTTTGGTCGTTGATTAGCGACTTTAATGGACTTATATATAGCACTTGATAGCCGCTAACACTCTCCCGTTTAAGAAGATTAGTTAATATAGGAAGAAAAACGGCTTCTGTTTTTCCACCTGCGGTAGCAGCACTAATTATAACATCACAATTATCATCAAGAATAGGGGGAATGGAATTCTCTTGAATGTCTTTAAGAGAAGTCCACCCTTGCTTCCATACCCATTGCTGTACTTTAGTATCAAGCAAGTCGAATGATGATGAGCGTTGCTGCTTCATACTAAAACTTAAAGTTTAAAAGTCGCGAACTCATCTTCTTCATTCGCGTTTAATTCTCCATAAGATGTTAGAGCATCCTCTATTTCTGTAGGTTCTACATCTTTCTTTATTTCGATCTTTTCAATAATGTCATCCCATTTAAGTGACGGATATTGTTCAAGAATAGATAGTAAATCTAGAAAACCCTTGATGGTATTTCTTGGCGTCCTAAAATAACTATCTCCTATTTTGTTTGCACAATAGTTCATATACGCAATAAGTGCTTCATCAGGAACTAAATAATTATTTTCATTTCCTTTTGCAAAAACATTTCTGAGATTTTTAAGCAAAACATATAGTTCCTCTTTTGAGAGATTTGCCAAACGTAAAACAGTAGAATTGTAGTCAGTCAATCCTAATTGTTTTGAGAAGCTATTTTCTGCTAATCTTGATCGCAAAGCCTCATAGCTATATAATCCCCGTCGCGTATCAGTCAAGAATTCTGGTGTGCCACTCATAATGAAACCTATATTGGAAATGGTGCCTTGGAGTGTATCATTAAGAATACTGAGTATTTCCTCATAATTCATTTTGCGAGATACGCTATTAGGATTCTTGTATAAATTCACCATTTCGTCCAAATTAACAAGTAAACCTTTATATCCAGCTTTCTTTACAAATATCGAATATAACTTTAGCGTATTATAGAAAGAAGCATCATTTAGGAAATCTCGGATACCGAGATCTTTCATAGTATCTGTTTTTGTAGAATACTCTCCCTTTAACCATTTTATGGCACTATTTTTCAAGTCGTCATTCCCAGTATCAAATGCTTCCCAGTATTTGTTTACAACATGAGCAAAACTGTTACCGTTGGGGTAATCGTTTAATTCACCTAACAACGTCTTTATTTTCAAAGATGTTTCAACACCTTCTTGTTGGGCTATTTCTTGGGCAAAGAAGATGAATTTCTCCAAGATATTAGTCAAAGCATTCCCATCTTGTTTTGTTCGAGTAGACAAACTTGCCACCAAATCAGATAATAATCTTCTTGCTTGCCCATCTGTTCCTTGCAATCTTTTTGATGGGCTCAAATCTGCGTTCATAGTAACGAGTCCTTTCTCTAATGCTATGCTTCGAACTAATGACAAGAAGAACGTTTTTCCAGAGCCGTATTCACCAATAACGAGTCTAAAAGAAGAACCTCCATCTGCAATGGTATCAACATCTTTCACAAAAGACTTAAGTTCTTCACTTCTACCTACTTGTATATGTTGCAAACCTATTCTTGGAACTACTCCACTCCTCAATGCTTGAACAATTGTTTCGCGTTCTTTTGGCTTAATAATTTTAATCATATTAGTTTGTCTTTATATTCCGTTATAACATATATTATATCACCATTATCTTCAATAACAGCATCTTCTATTTTAGTATAAGAGTAATCGTTTATCTGCTCCAATACAGAGCCAGTCATTAGATGATGTTCTTTACAAAGATTTTCAACCTCATCTCTCTTCCATGATTCTTTTGAAAGGAGGATTTTAAGTACATTCAAAAAGTCTTTGTTCTCATGTACAGCTGATTTTGAGCTATTATCCTCATCTTCAAAGATGTATGACAAAAGCTCTTGAGCTAACTCCGTTTGTTTTTCTACTTTTGCAAGTTTTTCTTCACTTAGTGATATTTGATGCCTATTAGCCGTGGCGATTTCGTTTATAGCATATTCTGTCGCATCAGTTTCCTTCTCTACAGTTGCAAAATCTTCACCTTCAGTAATAATTCGATGTATTTTTGCGTGTATATTTTGAGAGTCTGTATCGAATAAAAAAATAGACGAGGATGCTTCTGAAGGCAATTCAGAAACAAGAATATTGTATTCACCAATACGATTAACTATTCTTTTAAAGCAATTATTGATGCATTGATTAAAAAAACCTAAACTATAGATGTTAGGAAAAAGTTGGAAGCTGAAAATATAATCATAAAGAAGCAAAGAATAATCCTGTGGACTATTAATACAGTATAGCTCAAAATGGTTAAAACTCTCAGGATTAGTAATAACTTTTTGAAGTTCTTCCCAATTATTTTTATATGACATTTTTAGCAATTCAGATTCCACCATATCTGCAAATTGTACATAAAAAGAATCTGTCAGTAATTGTTTGGGGATAGAATCATTAAAATTTAAAATACACATAATATTGCGACAGATATTTTCCATGATGCTGCCGTTTTTATCACTATTATATGGAGTTAGGATTAATGCTTCACGGCATAATGCCAGATAGGGTAAAAGATCCTTAGGCACTAATTCTTCCAATCTATTAATACAAAATTTGCTTAGTGCAGCATCAATAAAATTAACAAGTTCTATATAACACACATTTTCTTCCCGGCATTGAATATATAGGTCAATAGAACTATTAATAATTTCCAATCTTTCTTTTTCGGTTGCTGTATCATCAATGAACATCCTTAATTGAAGACCCAAAAGATAAAAAAGAAATGTTTCTGATGATATTTCGGATATTCTCTTATGTCCTGTCAGCCATTCAAGATATTCATATCTATGTGTCGGATGCATATCTAAATAACTACTAAACGGGACGATATTCAATTTATCTTTACTAATGGGCAAATCATCATGAATAACTGTTCCATACAATTTGGACAATTTGTAATTCCTATTATATTCCCAATATTCACGGTGCCTAGGATTGAAAGCCTTAATATTTTTATAAGACTGAGGAATTTTAAAATAGTCACCTATATAAAATAATCCTTTTGTTAATTTTAAGCCATGAATTTCAATCACTTCATTAGCACACATCCAACGAAAAGGCTTCTTTAAGTTATGTTCTTTTAAAGCATTTGAATGTCTTTCTTGTAATGACTTTCTTGTTGTTTCCAAAAAATCTTTATTAATATTAGGATAATAATAAGAGATTATTTGAATGACAGAACTTCTATAATTCTTATATTGTGTTGCATGCTCAAGCCACCAATGAAACTTGTTCGCACTTTTATTGTATGAAATCTCAAGTCGTTTACAACTTTGTGCTAGGTTGTGCAGAGCCAATACACGTTCTTCTGAAAGTTTGGAAAATATAACCTTGTATTCTTTTCTTATTGGTTGTATACCAATTATAGGGGAAAAGAACAATCGTTCAAATATGCCTTGAATTTCTGTATATGTCAGTTTTTTCATTAATAGTCCCTTTCAATTTGTTCAAATGATGTTATTTTACTAAGTATATTTGTTCGCTGGTAATCAGACAAATCACATCCAAGAATTTTGTTCTTTTTGTTAAGAAGAAAATGGATGATAGAATTTCTCTCCACCTCACTTGAAACAACAATATGATTAACAAGTGTAGTTATTTCAATGTCATCAAGATGGAGATACAATTCACGTGGATAGTTATCACTTAATTTCAACTTAAAGTTGTCAACCTGCTCTTTTGATGCAAACTTCAACCATCCTAAATTTGAAGAAGGTCTATTACAATCAGGAATAATAATTCGCCATTCTCGTTCTTCCATATAATGATATCCACATGTTTCTTTATATGGTTTGGAGAAGCCGATAATACTGTCTATTGCATCTATTCTCCGTATTGTTTCTTTGTTTTTTTCTCTTATTGCACTTTGCATTATTAAGTTTGAAAATTTCAACTTGTCTCTTTGCTCACCTTTTCTAATCTCAAAACTATCATCTGATATTTCTGCGGACTGTATTTGGAGAATATACTTATCTTTCAGTTTGGAAAGTTCTTCCAATTGTTCATCAAAAATAGGATGGCATCTGTATTGTACAGGATTTATCATAAAATTTGTTGTATTAACAACCTTAATCAAAGTCTCACGATTAAACCCTATCATATAATTGCCATACTTTACTCTATGGTTCTGTGTTCTAAGAAGAGGTATGTCACAGAATGAAATCATGGGTATTGCTATACCATTGCATTCAATTATCTTATTTCCTTTCTTTAATTCAACTTCCCAGCCCTGCTTGGCCACAATTTCTCCAAAAGGTTCGTAGCAATAACTGAATCTTAAACCTTCAGTTAGAATTTTCTCTAAGATTCCAAATTCACTTGTGAAATGAAATAGTGAAGAAGAATTTATCATAATGGATACTTTTCTGTATTAAGTTTGCCTGATTCTGACTACAAAGATAATGAAATAATCGCAAAACGAAGCATTATGTTGTGATTATCTGAAAAATTTTATGTATTTTTCAGTAAAAAGGCGATTTTTTCGCGACATGGCAAAATTTTTCCGTCATTTTCCAAAAAATCGCGTGTTTTTTTGGAAATATCTCGAAAAACCACTAACTTCGCGACAGGATTTTTCCAAAGAAAAAATTTTAATAGCGGAAACGATGATATCGAAATTTCAATTTGAGGTCTGCGCGAACAGCGTGGAGAGTTGCAGGGCGGCACAGTTGGGCGGTGCCGACCGTGTGGAGTTGTGTGCGGGGATTCCCGAGGGTGGAACGACGCCGTCGTATGGCGAAATCAAGCAGGCGCGGCGCGTGCTCGACGAGGGTGCGGCGCAGGGTTTGAAGGCGACTCGCCTGCACGTGATTATTCGTCCGCGAGGTGGCGATTTCCTGTATTCCGAATGGGAGTTGGAACGAATGGCGGAAGACATTCGGATTTGCCGTGAACTGGGTGCCGACGGCGTTGTTTTCGGCTGTTTGCGCCCCGACGGTTCGCTCGACACCGAAGCCAACGCCCGACTGTTGGAAGCCACCCAACACCCAACACCCAACACCCAACACCCAGCAATTACCTTCCACCGCGCTTTCGACCGCTGCGCCCATCCCGAACAGGCTTTGGAAGAGTTGATTTCACAGGGTTTCGACCGCATTTTGACCTCTGGTCAGCAACCGACGGCCCTCGAAGGCATCGATTTGCTCAAAAAATTGCACGAGCAAGCCGCTGGTCGCATCAAAATCTTGGCAGGTTGCGGCGTAAACGAGGAAAATATCCGAAAAATCCACGAGGCGACGGGCATCACGGAGTTTCATTTTTCGGCTCGCGAACCGCGAAAAAGTCAGATGATTTTCGCGAATCCCGACGTGTATATGGGTGCGAAAGGAGCCGACGAAGACACAACTCTCGTCACCTCGGCCGAGCGCGTCCGCGCAACCATCGAACAGTTGGAAAAATTATAGTTTCAGATACGAGAAAATGCGCTCGGTAGCCCCTGAACGGCGACTGACACATTCGGCAGCGGCCTCTCCACGGGTTTTCACGGCCTGTGCGTCGGTTGCGAACTGGTTCATGCTGTTGGCGAAGTCGTCGTAACTGGTGATTTCGATGCCGCCACCGCATTCTTTCAGTTCCTGCGCCTCCATAAACCGCTGGTTGTTGGGCCCGAAGAACACGGGCTTGCCCCAGACAGCCGCCTCCACGACATTGTGGATGCCCACGCCAAAGCCTCCGCCGACGTAGCAAACAGTGGCGTAGCGGTAGATCGACGAAAGTAGGCCGAAGCAGTCCACCACAAGAACGTCAGCGTTGCGCAAATCGCTGATATTACTTGGAAATTCACCTATGACACTCGTATAGCGCACCACTTTGCGGTTTTTCAGATGTAAATTTATCTGCTGTAAATGGCTTTCATCAATGACGTGCGGCGCAATGATTAATTTCCATTCAGGGTGACGGCCATTGAAATATCGGAGGAAAATTTCTTCATCGGGTGGCCACGAGGAGCCTGCGACGAAAATTTGTGGAGTGTGGAGTGAGGAGTGTGGAGTGTGGGCGGAAATAAATTGCTCGATGATGGGCAAATCTTTCGCTGCTTCCTTGATCTGCAACACCCTATCGAATCGCGTATCGCCAACAACATCGACATTGTGGATGCCGAGCGTGGCCAACAACTTGCGACTTTGCTCATTTTGCACGAAAAAGCGCGTGAAACATTTCAAAACACGGCCATACTGCCGTCCATACCAACGGAAAAAGACCTGATTCGGACGGAAAATCGACGACACGCTATAGACGGGTACGCCGCGATGCTTCAGAATATGGAGGTAGTTGTACCAAAACTCATACTTGATGAAAAATGCCATCACGGGACGCACTGCACGCAGGAATCGACGGGCATTGCCGACGGTGTCGAGCGGCAGGTAGCAGACGATGTCGGCACCCTCGTAGTTCTTGCGAACTTCGTAGCCCGACGGCGAGAAAAACGTCAGCAGAATTTTGTATTCGGGATGGTCGCGACGCAACCGTTCCATCAGCGGACGACCCTGCTCGAACTCGCCGAGTGAGGCCGCGTGGAACCACACATATTGCGCCTGCGGATCGACCTTTTCCTTGAGCGTCCGAACCGCCTCGCGCTCGCCACGCCACATTTTGCGAACCTTCTCGTTGAACAGGCTCGCAATGGCGACGCCGCAGGAATAGCAAAAGATAATCAGATTGTACATAAAGCCCCCCAACTACCCCCGAGGGGCTTCAATCATTTCAATTGCACGACGCATCCGACGCAACGTTTCTTCTTTGCCGAGGAATGCCGAAATATCGAACATTCCAGGGCCTTTTCCCTCGCCGACAAGCGTCAGTCGCCACGCATTCATCACGTTGCCGAGACCGTAGCCCTTTTGCTCCACCCAATCGTGGACAATTCGCTCCTGATTTTCGAGCGAGAAATCGTCGATTCCTTCGAGCAAATCGGCCAATTCGGCCATTACCTGCGGCGAATTTTCCTTCCAACGCTTTTTCACGGTCTTTTCGTCGTATTCCAACGGCGGAATGAAGAAGAACGAGCACAGCGGCCACAGTTCGTGGACGAAACTGACGCGGTCTTTCATCATGCGAACGACCTCCGTGATGCGCTCAAACGATTCATCGACGCCATTGTTAGCGACAATCGGTGCAAAAAGTTCGGCGATTTCCTCGTCGGACTTCCGCAAAATATACTCGTGGTTGAACCACATTCCCTTTTGATAGTCGAATTTCGCACCCGATTTCGAGCATCGCGAAATGTCGAAAGCCTTCACGAGTTCGTCGAGCGAGAAAATTTCCTGTTCGGTGCCCGGATTCCAACCCAAAAGTGCCAAGAAATTGACGACCGCCTCGGGAAAATAGCCGCTTTCGCGATAGCCGCTCGACACCTCGTCGGTTTTCGGGTCGTGCCATTCGAGCGGGAACACGGGGAAGCCCAGCCGGTCGCCGTCGCGCTTCGAGAGTTTGCCCTTTCCTTCGGGTTTCAAAAGCAGTGGCAGATGGGCAAACATCGGCATTGAATTCTGCCAACCGAGCGCCTCGTAGAGCAGCACGTGGAGCGGTGCCGACGGCAGCCATTCCTCGCCACGAATCACGTGGGAAATCTCCATCAGATGGTCATCGACGATGTTCGCCAAGTGGTAGGTCGGCAATTCGTCGGCACTTTTGTAGAGCACTTTGTCGTCCAAAATGTCGCTTTTCACGCGCACTTCGCCGCGAATCATGTCATTGACCACGATTTCGCGTCCAGGCTCGACCTTGAATCGCACGACATACTGATGTCCGTCTTCAATCAGTCGGGCGACCTCCTCGACGGGCATCGTCAGCGAGTTGCGCATCGACATTCGCGTCGAGGCGTCGTACTGAAAATTCTGGATTTCCTGCCGCTTCTGCTCAAGTTCTTCGGGCGTGTCGAAAGCGATGTAGGCACGGTTCGCTCCCAGCAGCCGATCGACGTAAATCTTATAGATTCCACGCCGCTCGCTCTGGCGGTAGGGACCGTATTCGCCGCCGTAGGAAACACCCTCGTCGAACTCGATGCCGAGCCAGTGGAAAGCCTCGATGATGTAATCCTCGGCACCCTCCACGAAGCGCGCCGAATCGGTGTCTTCGATGCGGAAAACGAACTCGCCGCCATGTTTGCGGGCGAAAAGGTAATTATACAACGCGGTACGAACACCGCCGATGTGCAATGGTCCTGTCGGACTGGGCGCAAAACGCACCCGAACATGTCTGTTTTCCATCTGAAAATGATGATATTTCTAAAATTTTGTGCAAAATTACGAATATTTTTTGAGTTTAACGTATTTTTTTTGTATTTTCGCAGTTGAATTGAAAACTACTTGGAAAAAAAATGGAAAAAACGGATCAAAAACAAGCCACGAAAAGTCGCCATTTTTTGACGCGCGGACTCATCATCGCCACCACCATTTTGCTCATCGTCTGGTTTCTGCCACGCGAAGAGGGACAATTGTTCCACTACGGCGTCGGACGGCCTTGGACGTCGGGTTCGGTCATTGCGAAATTCGACTTTCCCATCTACAAAACCGACGAGGTCATCGTACACGAACAGGACTCGCTCAAAGACCAGTTCCAGCCCTATTACAACTACGACACCGACGTGGAAAAGCGGATGGAGGAAAAGTTCCTGAAAGATTTCTCAGCAGGACTTCCTGGACTTCCCATGGCTTATAAAAGCATGGTTTACAGCCAGTTAAACCGACTTTATCAGGCTGGAATCATGAATACGCCCGAATACAACATTCTGGTGAAAGACACGACGAACATGCTACGCTTGGTGACGGGAAAACAGGCGCAAAGTCTGGCCATCGGCGACGTTTTTTCGACCCTTTCGGCCTACGAAACCCTTTTCCAAGACCCGCAACTGGCTTCGCAGCGCCAACTTCTTCAAAAATGTAACCTCAACGAATACATTGAGCCCAACCTTATCTACGACAAAGAGCGCAGCGAAGCCGAGTTGGCCGACCTGCTGTCGAGCATTCCCATCGCCAGCGGCATGGTGCTGACGGGACAGAAAATCATCGACCGAGGCGAAATTGTCGATGAACATACGGCTCGCGTGCTTGAGTCGTTCGAGCGCGAGATGAAACGGCGCAACGCTTCTGAAAACGAGATTACCAGCACAACCGTCGGACAATTCATTTTCGTCGCCGTGATGGTGCTGTTTTTCACGATTTACCTTTGGCTTTTCCGCCGCGACTACTTCGAGAAACCGCGTTCCATCATGATGCTCTACGCTCTCATCACGATTTTCCCGATTCTCGTCTCGCTCATGGTGAAAAACAACCTGATGAGCGTCTATATTCTGCCCTTCGCCATGATTCCGATGTTCGTCCGCGTGTTCATGGATTCGCGCACCGCCTTCATCACCCACGCCGTGACGATGCTGATTTGCGCCTCGGCAGTGAAATATCAATATGAGTTCATCATCGTGCAACTTGTCGCCGGACTCGCCGCCATCTATTCGCTGCGCGACCTTTCGAGCCGTGCACAAGTCTTCAAGACGGCGATTCTCGTCACCATTGCCAGCGCCATCATCTTCTTCGGACTGCAACTCATGCAGACCAACATCGTGCTGAACATCGACACCGACATGTACGTTTATTTCATCATGAACGGTGTTCTGCTCTTGCTGGCCTATCCGTTGATGTACGTCATCGAGCGCACCTTCGGCTTCACGTCAAATGTCACGCTTTTTGAACTTTCCAACACGAACAAGGGCTTGCTGCGCGACCTCAGCGAAGTGGCACCCGGCACGTTCCAGCACTCGATTACCGTCGGAAATCTGGCTGCCGAAATCGCCAACCGAATCGAAGCCAACAGCCTGCTCGTGCGTACTGGCGGACTTTACCACGACATCGGAAAAATGGCGAATCCCGTCTTTTTCACCGAGAATCAGGCGACGGTGAATCCGCACGACAACATGCCCTACACCGAGAGCGCCCGCATCGTCATCAGCCATGTCACCGAGGGCTTGAAAATGGCGGAAAAGGCCAATCTGCCGGCCATCATCAAGAATTTCATCCTCACCCACCACGGTCACGGACTTGCGAAATATTTTTACATCAAGGAGCAAAACGAACACCCCGACGAGGAAATCGACAAAGCGCCTTTCACCTATCCCGGACCGAATCCTTTTACACGCGAACAGGCGATTCTGATTATGGCCGACGCGGTCGAGGCGGCCTCGCGGTCGTTGCCCGAATACACCGAGGAGAGCATCACGAACCTCGTCGAGCGCATCATTGAGTCGCAACTGGCCGACGGCTATTTCCGCGAGTGTCCCATCACGTTCCGCGACATCGCCCTCGCCAAACAAACGCTGATCGAACGCCTGAAAAACATTTACCACACGCGCATCAGCTACCCCGAATTGCAGAAAAACGAGGAGGAAGTGGTGGAGGAAACGAGCGAAAAGGAAGAAATCGACTGATTTACAGCGGATCGACATCGAAGAAAACCTGCAGGGCAGCGTTGCGCTTGTCTTGCATCAGTTGGGTTTGCGCCCGACGAAGGTATTCGCGGACACGCCGCAGGTCGATGCCATTTTCCAGTTTCAAGACGATTTTTCGGATGTGTAGCGTTTTCACTTTGGAAACGCCAGGCTTGTCGGGTCCGAGAACGCGACTTCCAAAGCTCTGACGCAACAGCGAAGCCATGAAAATGGCGGCGGAATCGACGACATTTTCGTGACGATGGCGCATGTATATATAAATAAGGTGGTGGAAGGGCGGATAGTGGAAATCGCGCCGCTCTTCGATGAGGTCGGCATAGAAACTCGGCCAATCGTTGTTCGTAACTTGTTGAATGACAGGAAGTTCCTTGTTTTTCGTCTGAAGCAGCACCAATCCGCGCTTGCCCTTGCGTCCAGCGCGTCCGCTGACCTGCGACATCATCATGAAAGCGTGTTCGTAGGCGCGGAAATCGGGGTTGTTGAGCATCGAATCGGCATCGAGGATGCCCACGACGGCGACGCGGTCGAAGTCGAGACCTTTGGAAATCATCTGCGTGCCGATGAGCACGTTGGTGCGACCCGATGCAAAGTCGCCGATGAGCCGTTCGTAGGCGTTGCGCGAACGGGTTGTGTCGAGGTCCATCCGCGCCACACGAGCCTCGGGGAAAATGTCGCGGATCTGGTCTTCAATTTTCTCCGTGCCGTAGCCTCTTCCGCGCAAACCGCGACCTTCGCAAGCCGGACATTGCGTCGGAACGGGATAGGTGTGGCCGCAGTAGTGGCAGGTGAGCGTGTTCGTCGTCTTGTGAAGGGTCAGCGCGACGTCGCAATTCTTGCATTTCGGCACCCATCCGCAGGCGTTGCACTCAATCATCGGAGCGAAACCGCGTCGATTTTGGAAGAGAATCACCTGTTTTTTCTCGTCGAGAGCCATGCGCATCGCCGTGAGCAACTGCGGTGAAAATGGGCCTGTCATCATCTTCCGCCGACGCAAATCTTTCACGTCAACCACCTGAATTTCAGGCAGTTCGATGCCTTGATAGCGCGTTTTCAACTCGACGAGCCCGAATTTTCCCGTCTGCGCGTTGTAATACGATTCCATCGAGGGTGTCGCCGTGCCAAGAAGGACGGGGGGCCCCATCATAATTGCCACCGAACGGGCGTGATAGCGAGGTGCCGGGTCTTGTTGTTTGAAGGACGTTTCGTGCTCCTCATCGACGATGACGAGTCCGAGTCGCTGAAAGGGCAGGAAAACCGCCGACCGCGCCCCGAGAATCACGTCGTAAGGCTCGTCGGAAAGTTGTTTTTGCCAAATTTCGACGCGCTCGGCATCGCTGTATTTCGAATGGTAAATACCCAACCGATTGCCGAAAACGCGGCGCAATCGCTCCATCATCTGCACGGTCAGGGCGATTTCGGGCAGCAGGTAAAGCACCTGACGGCCTTCGTCGAGGGCTTTCTGGATGAGGTGGATGTAGATTTCAGTCTTTCCGCTCGATGTCACACCGTTCAACAACACGACGCGCTTGTTTTCAAACTGCGATTGAATCTCGTCGAAGGCCTTCTGCTGTGGTTCGCTCAAAGGCTTGATTTGTTCGGGATGCGGCTCACCGCCGTGGTTCAACCGCCCCACTTCACGCTCGTAAGTATAAAGGATTTTGCGGTCGATGAGCGCTTTCAGCACCGCCGAAGTGCAGTGGCTTTCGTTCATCAGTTCGTCGCGGGTAATGTCTGAATTTTCGTAATCGAAACTCAAAAATTCCGCCAACACCTTCTGCTGTTTTTCCGCCCGATGGAGCATATCGAAAGCCAAGTGCAGCGCCTGTTCCGAGCGATACGCCTCGCAAAGTCCGATGCAAGTCTCCGTTTTCGGCTGATAACCGTCTTCATTTTTCAGTCCGGCAGGCAGCGCCGCGTTCATCACCTCGCCCAACGGAGCCATATAATAGTCGCTAATCCATTGCCACAATCGAAGTTGTTCGGAAAGGATAATCGGCTGATTATCAAGGATTTCGATAATATTTTTTGTGTCGAAATCAGGTTTTTCGTCGTGAATTCTGACGGCAATGGCCGTGTATCGCTTCGATTTGTTGAACGGCACCACCACGCGCACACCTGCCTGCACCTGCGCCGCCAGTTCATCGCTGACACCGTAGGTAAAAAGCCCTTCGAGGGGCAACGGCAGTATCACATCGACGTATCGCATTGCTCAACCATCGGTTTTTCGCTTGTCAAACTTGATGAGCAGCAGTCCGATTCCCGTCCAAATCAGTTCGCGGAGTCGCACGATGAGGGCGACGAAAGTGCCTGCGCTGGCACTCATTCCCAAACCGTTGACCGACATAAAAAATCCACCCTCACGACCGCCGAGTTGCAGCGGCATAAAGAAGAGCATATTGGCGAAAAGCGAGGTGAACGCGAGAATGAGAATACATTGGATGAAGTTCACCGAGGGCATCAGAATGAGCAGTACGAAGAAGATTTCGAGGGCTCCTCCGATGCGGCAAAGCAGTTCGAGAAGCACGGCTGCAACGAAGGTTTTCGGATTCTGACGATGGAGGGCGGCAATCTGGCGGTCGATGGTGTCGAGTTGTTCGCGATGCTTTTCGATGAAAGGCTGCGCCCATTTTTTGACGATGGGAATGTGGCGAAGCAGATTTAAAACCCTGACAGCCAAGCCCTTACGATAGCCCGCAATGAAAAACCAAAGTCCGAGCAGACAAAACGCACCCACTAACGTGAGCATCGTCGCCATGAAAACATTGACGGGTTGCGTGAGAATATAGAGGAAAATCGACAGCAGCCAAAACCAGAAATGGCTGAAAATGTGGGTCATCGCGTAAAGAATGACCGACGACGAGGCTCGCTCGGTGCCGATTTTCGGGGCGAGTTCCATCACGCGATAGGGTTCGCCGCCCATCAGTCCGCCGGGTGTCGCGTAGTTCAACGCGAAACCGCTGACGGTGATTTTATAGAGCCACCAGAACGAAAATGGCGGTTTTTCGTCGCTCTGACTGCGGATAATGACGTACCACGCCGTAGCGTTGAGCATATAGAGCAGGCTCCACAGCGCGACGACCGCGAAAAACCAATAGCCGGCGTGTTTCAACCCCTGCCACACCTCGGCGAAGTCGAGTTGCGTCACCATCACCGCCAGCACCAGCAGGCCGAAGATGAAAAATGCGTTTTGATGTTTTTTCTTCATTTGGGAACGGCAAAGCGCACTTTTTCGCCGTCGTCGCGACGCTCGTGGAACAATTTCGGCAGCGGATTGGCCAAGGGAGCATCGTAGTTGCGGCGATTCCGACAGATGTCGATGGCCATATAAACCGCCTGACGGAAGGAATTTTCATCGGTCACGCCCTTGCCGGCATTCGTGTGGCAGGTCGTGTCCAACGGCATTGTGCAGGGAACGGGCAGTCCGGCCACGCAGACGATGCTATCCGACGACGACAGGGCACGGAACGGGATGGTTCCTTGGTCGTGATACATCGCCAGAATGCCGTCGAAAGCCAGATAATTGTCGGAACCGAAGAAATCGCCTGCCGGATAAGGCCCGAAAGCCTGTTTTCCCTTGCTGACGAGTTCGTCGATGGCCGGACGGATGATTTCAGCCTCTTCCGTGCCGTCGCCATTGGGGTTCAGTGCGAGCACCGCCACTCGCGGATTGCTGATGCGAAGGTCGCGTTTCAGCAGGTCGAACAGCAGTTCGGCTTTCTTGCAAATATTCTCTTTCGTCACCTTTGAAACGGCATCTTTCATCGGCGTGTCGGTGTTCAGAAGTGCCACACGCAGGTTCTGGTCCATCATCACGACGAGTCCCTGTCGCTTCACTTCGTTGTTTTGTGCGACGGGCGAAAGCACAAGCGCGTCGAAACGACCTTCTTTTTGGTCTTCGATGGCCTTTTTCAGGGCTTTTCCGCCTGCTGCGGTCGCCTCTTCCGTCGGCACACCGAGTTCCACTTTCACTTCCTCGTCGAAACAAGTCAGCAGGTTCAATTTTCCGTCGCGGATGTCGTCGGCGGAAGAGATGATGCTAAACGTGGTTTCCACGCCCAGAGCCTTGCGGTGATAGGCCGCCACCTTCGGTGAACCATAGATGACGGGCGTGCATAATTCGAGCATTTCGGGAACCGAGAATGCCTTGAAAATCAGTTCATATCCGACACCGTTTGTGTCGCCGTGCGTAAGTGCTACGCGAATTTTCTTGTCGTCCATTTTTATAATTAACAATTTAGAATTAATAATTATGATTTCATATTTTTTTCACTCCACACTCCTCACTTCTCACTTTTCGTAATCAACATCCCACAGGCCGCCTGAATATCCTCGCCACGCGATGCGCGAATCGTCGTGAAACAGCCGTGTTGCGTGAGGTAGTCGCGCAGTCGGAGCATCGTTGCGTCGTCGGTGCCGCGCAAGGGAACATCCGGAATCTGGTGGAAGCGGATGAGGTTGATGCGGCAGTCGAGCCCTTGCAGCAGTTTGACGATGGCTCTGGCGTGCGCCAACGTGTCGTTCACACCCTCGAAAACGATGTATTCAAACGATAATCGACGCTGATGGGCGAAGTCGTAGCCGCGCAGCAGTTCGATGGTTTCCGCAATCGGCATTGCGCGCTCGGCGGGCATCAGTTCGCTGCGGAGTTCGTGGCTCGGAGCATGCAGGCTGACGGCGATGTGGCAGTCGCATTCGTCGAGCAGTCGCTGGAGTTTTCCGCGGATGCCGACGGTGCTCACCGTGATGCGGCGCGGACTCCACGCCCAACCCCAGTCGGCGGTCAGAATTTCGATGGCTTTCAGCACCGCGTCGAGGTTGTCCAACGGTTCGCCCTGTCCCATAAACACGATATTTGTCAGTTGTTCGGCTTCGGGCAGCGCGAAGATTTGGTTCAGGATGTCGGCTGCCGTCAGATGGCCCTCGAAACCCTGTTTTCCTGTCTGGCAAAAGAGGCAGTTCATCTTGCAACCCACCTGACACGACACGCACAGCGTGGCGCGGTCGCCGTCGGGGATGAAGACGGTTTCGACTTTAGCTGATGGGTGGTGGGTGGTGGGTGATGATGTTTCGACTGGGAAAAGATATTTGATGGTCCCGTCCGCCGACCTTTGACAATCGACAGGGTCCATTCGTCCCACTTCGCACACGGCCTTCAGTCGCTCGCGATTCTGCTTCGAGAGGTTCGTCATTTCGTCGATGTCGGCGACGCGCTTCCCATAGAGCCACTGCGCCATCTGACCGCCAGTGAAGGCGGGCATTCCCAATTCCACTGCCATCGCTTTCAGTTCGGGCAGCGTCATTCCAAGGAGTCGCTTTTTAGGATCGTTCATCGTTTCATCGAGCGATTTTCACTTTTCGACTTGCAAAGTTACAAATTTTTCGCCTCATTTGATCAAACTTCGACTTTTTTTTATATTTTTGCGCTCAAATAGACATTTACAAACGAAACAAGACGAAAAATGAAACCAAAAATCGAACATATCACATTGCAATCCAACGGACTGCCATCGACGCAGGAATTATTGGAAATCGCAGGAAAAATGACGGGCGATTACCTGTTGCTCAACTTGAAACCGACCATCGTGGAAATGGGCGACAATGCCCTGCCCCGACTGATTCGTGCGGCGGAAGAAACCGACGCGGCGATGGTCTATAGCGACTATTTGGCCGTAAAAGAGGGCGAAACGGAGCGCCATCCCGTCATTGATTATCAGGAGGGTTCGTTGCGCGACGATTTCGACTTCGGACAGGTGGTGCTGATTCGCACGAAATGGCTGAAAAAATGGGGCGAGGAGGTCGCTGCTGACGAAAATCGGCACTATCAATTCGCTGCGTGGTACGATTTTCGCCTGTTTTTGAGCCGCTGCGGACTGCTTTTCCACCTGAACGAAACGCTTTACACGATTGTCGAAGAAGATACGCGCAAGAGTGGCGAAAAGCAGTTCGACTACGTGAATCCGCGCAACCGCGAGGTGCAAATCGAGATGGAACGCGCCTGTACGGAGCATCTGCGGCAGTTGAACGCGCTCATCGACACGACTTCCTACGGCGAGATCGACTTCAACGAGGGCGATTTCGAGGTGGAGGCGTCGGTTGTCATTCCCGTTTTCAACCGTGCGAAAACCGTCGCCGATGCCGTGAAAAGTGCTCTTTCGCAAGAAACGAAATTCGCGTTCAACGTCATCGTGGTCGATAACCATTCGACCGACGGAACCGCCGAAATTCTCGCGGAATTGGCGCAGAATCACGAAAATCTTGTCGTCTTGAACCCGCACCGACGCGATTTGGGCATTGGCGGCTGTTGGAATTTGGCCTTCAACAACGAGCATTGCGGTCGTTTCGCTGTGCAACTCGACAGCGACGACCTTTATTCCTCGCCGCAGACGCTTCAAAAAATCGTCGAAGCGTTCCACGAACAGCGTGCCGCGATGATTGTCGGCAGTTATCGGATGTGCAATTTCCAACTCGAAACATTGCCGCCCGGCATCATCGACCACCGCGAATGGACCGACGCAAACGGACCGAACAACGCACTGAGAATCAACGGTTTAGGAGCGCCGAGAGCCTTTTTCACACCACTCGCCCGACAAATTCAATTCCCGAACACGTCCTACGGCGAAGACTACGCGATGGGCTTGGCGTTCAGCCGACAGTGGCGCATCGGCCGCATCTACGACGAACTCTATCTCTGCCGCCGTTGGGAGGGCAACAGCGATGCCGCCCTGCCAGTCGAAAAAGTGAATGCGAACAACCTCTACAAAGACCGCCTGCGCACGATGGAACTGATGGCGCGACGGAAAATGAACCAATAAGATGGAAATCAACGAGTTTTTCAACGGACAACTGGCGCAATGGCCCGAGGTAAGGCAACGCTACGACGATTTGGCGAAGGTGCAGACGAAAACCTTCGTGGAAAACGGTTTGCGCGTGCAGTGGAATCCCGCTCGGATGGTCTCGACAGGGGCGAAAATCGACGCGAAAAGCCTTGAAAAACGGCCTTGTTTCCTCTGTGCGGCGAATCGTCCGTCGAACCAGTTTTCCGAGTTGATGGAAGATGCCGTCAGCGGTGAACAATACGAATTGCTCGTCAATCCGTTCCCGATTCTGCCGATGCACTTCACCATTCCGTCGAAGTCGCACCAGCCGCAGCGAATCGCCGGCCACTACCCGATGGTTCACCAACTGACGGCGAAATTTCCCGACCTGACCATTTTTTACAACGGCCCTCGCTGCGGGGCTTCCGCGCCCGACCACCTGCATTTGCAGGCTGGCACAGGCGATTCGCTTCCGTTGCGACAGCATTGGACTCGGTTGCAAGAGCGTTTGAAGACGATTTTCGCCTTCGACGACGGCGATTCGATGGCACTTTTGACCGATTTTTCCGTTCCAGCTTTCGTTCTTCGCAGTAAAAATGCCGAAAACGACCGCCGATTGTTTGAAAAACTCTATCATCGCCTCGAAACCACCCAACTATCAACACCCAACACCCAACACCCAACACCTAACACCCTTGACGAGCCGATGATGAACATTGTGGCGTGGCGCGAGGGCGACACGTCGGTTTCCGTCGTTTTTCCGCGCCGAAAACACCGTCCCGACTGCTATTTTGCCGAGGGCGACGACCAGATGCTCGTCAGTCCAGGTGCGCTCGACGTGGCAGGCCTCATCATCACGCCGCTACAGCACGATTTCGAGCGAATCACTGCCGAAAAAGCCGAAAAAATCTTACAAGAATGTGCCATCGACGAGGTTTTGGCGCAAGAAATCGCCGAAAAAATCGTGCTCGACAATGTTTCAGCTGAAAAACGCGATGGCAAGGCTCAAAAATCCCCCCCGACCGTCACCGTCGGCATCGTCAGCGCACAGGAAATCCATTTTTCGTTGAATGAGCCGTATTCCGTCGATGGAATCGAGGTCGAGGGCGCACAAACTGCCACGATTGAAAACGGAGCGATTGTTTGGAACGAAAAACGATATAACCAGTTGATTTTCAAACCATTATCCGACGAAGCATCCTTCACGATTGAAGATGTCACCATCGGGGTCGATTTCCATTGGAATCGCAAGGAAAACCAAACTTTCCGAGGAATGCTTCGACTGACGATTGACGACGATAAAATATTGGTTATCAACGAATTATCCGTAGAACAATATCTTGAAAGCGTCATTTCGAGCGAGATGAGCGCCACTTCGTCGCTCGAACTGCTCAATGCCCACGCCGTGATTTCGCGCTCGTGGCTTTTGGCGCAAATCGAAGGAAAAAAGAGAAATTCCGAGGTTGAAAATTCGGAAAAATCAATTCAAAATTCAACATTCAACATTCAAAATTCAACCCTCATCCGCTGGTACGACCGCGAAGACCACGCGCTGTTCGACGTCTGCGCTGACGACCATTGCCAGCGCTATCAGGGCATCACGCGCATCACGAATCCACTTGTCGCCGAGGCTGTTAGAGCCACACGTGGGCAGGTGCTGACATTTTCAACACCCAACACCCAACACCCAACACCTACCATCTGCGACACCCGTTTTTCCAAATGTTGCGGCGGTCGCACCGAGGAATTCCAATATTGTTGGGAAGACGTGGTAAAACCCTATCTCACGTCGGTGGAATGTCCGTATTGCCACACGCAGGACGCCGCGCTCATCCGTCAGGTCTTGAACGACTACGACCAAGAAACGCCCGATTTCTACGAGTGGACGGAGGTCATCAGCAGCGAACAAATCGCCGAATGGCTGCGCTCGAAGCACCACATCGACTTGGGCAACATCACCGACCTGATTCCACTGGAACGTGGCAAGAGCGGTCGCATCTGGAAACTTGAAATCGTCGGCACGAAGGGCAGTTTCACCATCGGAAAAGAACTCGAAATTCGTCGAACACTGTCCGACACCCACCTGAAAAGCAGTTGGTTCGAAGTCGAAAAAGTCGAAAATCACCATCCATCACCCAACACCCATCACCCAACACCCAACACCCAACACCCATCACCCACCACCCAATTCATCCTGAAAGGCAAAGGCTGGGGCCACGGTGTCGGACTCTGTCAAATCGGGGCTGCCGTGATGGGCGAGAATGGAAAAAAATACGATGAAATTTTAAAATATTATTATAACTATGCAAAACTCACAACTATCTACTGAGCAAAAAGGCGCATCCATCAAGTCTTTTGCATGGGTTTCGTCACTCTATTTCACCGAGGGACTGCCCTACGTGGCCGTTATGACCATCTCGATTCTCCTGTACAAACAGTTGGGACTTTCCAACACGGAAATCACGTTCTACACCTCGTGGCTCTACCTTCCGTGGGTCATCAAACCGCTGTGGAGCCCGTTCATCGACCTCATCAAGACGAAACGCTGGTGGATTACCACGATGCAGTTGCTCATCGGAGCCGCGTTCGGTGGCGTGGCGTTCACCCTGCCCACCCATTTTTGGCTGCAGGGCTCGCTGTTCTTTTTCTGGGTGATGGCCTTCTCAAGTGCCACCCACGACATTGCCGCCGACGGTTTTTACATGCTCGGACTCGACCAACAGGGACAGTCGATTTTCGTCGGCATCCGGTCATTGTTCTATCGTCTTGCGACCATCTTCGGACAGGGCGTTTTGGTGATGATTGCCGGCAATTTGCAGGTCATCTATCGCAACAACATTCCCTTCTCGTGGAGTCTGATGTTCTACGGCGTGGCCGGCCTGTTCATCGCCCTCTGGCTCTGGCATAGTTACGTTCTTCCGCGACCTGCCGAAGACATCTCCCGTAGCGGCATCAGTGCAAAGACCATTTGGAGTGAATTTGTGCATACCATCGTCACGTTTTTCCAGAAGCCGCAGGTGCTCATCGCCATCCTTTTCATGTTGCTCTATCGTATGCCCGAAGGCCTGCTTGTGAAGGTTTCCGCGCTGTTCCTCATCGACGCAGAGCACAACGGCGGACTCGGACTCTCGCCCCAAGAATACGGACTTGTGCAGGGAACCGTCGGCGTGGTCGGATTGATTCTCGGCGGCATTTGCGGTGGCATCGCAGCCGGAATCCACGGCCTGAAACGCTGGCTTTGGCCGATGGTTTGCGCCATCACACTGCCCGACCTCGTCTATGTCTATCTGAGTTATGCACAGCCCGACAGCCTGCTTCTCATCAACGCCTGCGTGTTTGTCGAGCAGTTCGGCTACGGCTTCGGCTTCACCGCCTACATGCTCTACCTGATTTACTACAGTCAGGGCGAATACAAAACCAGCCACTACGCCCTCTGCACGGCTTTCATGGCACTTTCGCTGATGATTCCCGGACTGGTGGCAGGTGCGTTGCAGGAGGCCGTCGGCTACCGAATGTTCTTCATCATCGTGATGATTTGCTGTATTGTCACGTTCCTCGTCACTTCTTTCCTGAAAATCGACCCCGAATTTGGTAAGAAAGCAGCGAAAACGGAAATTGAAGAATAAAAAAAAGACCTCATTGATAGAGGTCTTTTTGATTTTTGATTTGCGCGAAATCTTTGAGGAATTTAGCGAAACCGTCGGCGCAAGCATCGGCGAAACGACGGCCTTTCTCGGCAGTCGAGAGGGCGGGATTTCCAATGCCGGTGTCGTCGGTGACGAGCGTCCAGTGGCGAGGAATCCAGACTTTCCCTTCGCGCAGGGCGTCGATAGCGAAACTTTTGGCGCGACCCTCGCCTGCCTCTTCGAGTCGCACGAGGTCGGGATGGTAGTGCATCATCACCGAGGTTTCGATTTCGTCGGCGTGGTCGCCGGGCTGCTCGAAATATTCCTTCGCCGGAGCCATTTTGAACCATTCGGCGGCAGCAATCAAAGTTTCCCCTTCATCTAAATCGCGAATCATCTGCTTGAACGAATTTCCGCCGTGTCCATTGACAATGAGCAGGCGGCGAATGCCCTGATGACGGAGCGAACTAACGATGTCTTTCAAGATTGAAAACTGGGTTTCGTAACGATAATGGATGCAAAACGGCAGGTCGCGCTGACCCGGATTCTGCGACCCCATCGCGACGGGCGGCAAGACCATACAGCGCACACCGTAGTTTTTCAGTGCACGCTCGGCAGCATCGACGGCAACGGCCTGCGACAGAATGCAGTCGGTCATATACGGCAGGTGAAGATTATGCGGTTCGGTGGCGCCCCAAGGCAGAATGGCCACGTCGTATTTGTGCTGACGTGCCACGCCGTAGGTCGAAACGGAAAGGTCGATTTCTCTGTTCATTTTTGGGTGGTGGGTGTTAGGTGATGGGTGTTAGGTGATATTTTTTGTAGAAATCAAGGTTCTTTTGGTATTGAAACGCGAATTTTGAACGTCGATGCGGGCAAACCTGCACCATTCACAAGATTGGCACGAGTAAACGGTTGCCAAGCATAGCGCACTTCGGCAGGTTCAGTCACTTCAGAACAGGTCAGAAGTACGGAATTTCCCTCGATTCGCGCTTCAGCAGGATGGAAAATGCCGTCTTTCCCTGCCACTTCAAATCCGATGATTTTGTCGCCCGACGAGGGGTGCAAACCTTCGTTTTCCTTAAAGAAACGGACAAGAATGCCATTGGGACCTTGCACCGCCTGCGGATAAAGAGGTCCATCTGCAACGATTGACTTGCGGCCATAGTCCTGCTTCAAAGCCTTCCACGCCAACCGCTCGCCGATGGGTCGTTTGTTGCGCGGATGAACATCGAGCGAATCGCCGTGGTCGTGGCTGACGACCATTCCCATATTCCATTCGGCGGAAAGACGCCGCTGACTGTCGCGGAACGCAGGCCACGACGGACGAATCAGACTTGAAAGTTGCACGAAATGAATCGGAAGCATTGGATTGCCAAAATAGCGACGCCAACTATACCTAAACATATTGAAAAGTTCCTCGTGAAGTTCGATGTTATGGGCATTCGACTCGCCCTGATACCACGCCACGCCCTTGATTCGATAGTGGTCGAGTGGCAAAATGCCTGCCTCAAACAGGTAGCACGGCTCGTAGGGATGGCGTTGCAGGCGTGCTTTGTTGCGGTCGGGGGTCGTTTTGCCGTCATTTTCCACGTTGACAACCTGCGCAATGTTCTTCAGTGCACGGCCTCGCGCCCACGGCTGTCCGTAGTCGCTGAAATACCAGTCGGTGAGGATGTTCGGCAGGCGTTTTTCGAGTGTTTCGCGGTCGATCCACGACTCGGTGGTCGAACCGCCGACGGCATTGCAGATGATACCGATGGGCACTTGCAGCGAATCGGCGAGCACGCGACCCAGATGATAGGCGATGGCCGAGAAATTCTTGATGTTTTCCGCCGTCGCCAGTTCCCAGACGGGCTTTTTCAAGTAGCGCAAGTCGTTCACCGAGTCGCAAACGGCTGCAGGCCAGTTGTCATCGTCGGTGTTGTACAGCGGTGTCATATTGCAGAGGTGCAGCAACCGACT
>Ga0256404_1002853_pt1 | contig 36856 bp, 43 predicted proteins | sample RumenRJG_01DNA_FD_185990 | JGI IMG/M metagenome (GOLD analysis project Ga0256404, IMG submission 185990) | Bovine rumen microbial communities from Lethbridge, Alberta, Canada - RJG_01 | ecosystem: Host-associated > Mammals > Digestive system > Stomach > Rumen | place: Canada: Alberta | collected...
GTTTCTTGGCACAATAGTGATCTCTTCGTGATAAGAAAATTCCAGATCCAGATTGCGTCCGAAATAATGATCCTTTGCATAATAAGTTGCTGCTGTACACATCTTCATCTTCTCCTGTTTCTATAAAAAATACCGAATCCATCTACCAATTCAAACACTTTTGACGGCTTTATGTATTTTTCCTTAACATCAATGCTTCGGTCTCACGGTTTTAATAAAGGTGACAACACGTTTAATTCTTTACAAATTAAAGATTATTCACAAACTTCACCTCTATATTTCTTCAAATTCCGATTTGTATAAGCTAACTTTATCATAAAACTGCCAAAAGCAAAAGAGCCGGGATAGTATCATTGTACTTGCCCGGCTCTTTGCTTCGTTCATTTTATTTTTTCCGCAGTTTCAGTTCTACACTACTTCTTTCCTTAAGCCGCTGTTCCATTGATTTGGCTCTCTCTTTCAGCGGAAGTTTCAGATCGTGATCTTCAAAAACTGTTCTCAGATCGTCCAGTGGCAGCAGGTTTACGGCAAGGCAAAACAGCGTCTTCTTCCTGCCATCGTTATAATCTGCAAGAAGCCGGTCAAGGATCTGATGCTTTTCGATCTGCTCAGCATTATATGCTTCTTCTCCTATGCTTTGCATCTTTTCCATGTCAGCCTTTTGGTTTCTGTGCGTGATGAAAGAGTCAAAAGTATCAATGGTTTCATAACGCTCACATGGATATTCAGAGCACTGAAAGCAGTACTCCGGTTTCCCATGCTCCAGACTGCATCTGGCGATCGGACAGGACTGATTCCCGAATCCACAGCCTCCGCAGTGCCCGGAAATGTTCATTGAGCACAGCTTGCAATTCAGCCCACAAAGGGAAAAGTATGGATTGTTTCTTGTAAAATCTTTCATGGCTTCCCACTCTTTCTGATTGGATGTCGGATCACAGTTTTTAATCTTTCCGGAGCGACTTTTCTGGCATCACTCAGATAGATCTCATGATGCAATCGCTGATCCGTAATATCCAGAACATATCCCTCTTCTTCCATATACTCATGCATCATTTGAACCGTTGCAGGCTCATCATCATATGGCCCAATATGCATGCACTGGACACATAAACCTTCCTCATAAGTCAGAAATTCCACTTTTGAGAAATCCTGTTTCTTCTTTCTTGTTGCTTCCTCTACTGCCCATTTGAAGTCATCTCTGGTAACAAAGTCCGGCAACCGAATGACAGAGATCCAGTTAAAGCCCTCTTTGTGAGCATAATCTACTCCAATGACATCGTCCTGCCACCAGAAGCCTTCCAGTGGCGGGACGACATAATCAAAATATCCCTCAATCTGATGGCTGCCTTTCTTACTCATCTTGATGGTGAAGGCAACGCCATAGAGCAGATTGATTGCTTTTTTGTAATCACTATCCTCCGGATTCGGATCGCCCTGTCCGCGGACGGCAATGTAGTTCACTTCCGGCACTGTCACGATAGATGGTTTGCTTTTTGGCATGTAGAATTCTTTATATTCCTTCTTATAATCAAACGCCATTATCAATTCCCCCTTTTCCTGTATAACAATAATTGTATTTGTCTAATCTACCACAAACTACCCTATTGCAAAAGCATTTTTTGAGAACGCATCTGAGTGCGCAACGGCCTTCCCCGCCGCTGATGTATGGGATCCTCCCGGGTAGGATCCCTTTTCACTCATCGCTCACGGATATCTGAGCGCATGTTATGTCTGATCTCATCCATCAGCCCGTTGGCTTTGAAGCTGTACATCTCGCCTGTTCCGCCTGCTATGATGCAGTGATCCAGAAGCGGAATGTCCAGGTATTTGCCTGCTGTTGCAAGCTTTTCGGTCACAGCCTTATCTTCTTCACTGGGCTGTGGATTGCCGCTGGGATGGACATGAAAACAGATGAATGAACCTGCATTTGACAGGATCGCTGACTTGAAGACTTCACGGCCATTGACCATGGAAGCGTTCAGTGTCCCTATGCTGCAGATGTTCATGTTGATAATCTGCCCATTGGTTTTAAGGTTCAAGACACCGAACACTTCACGGTCATAGGTTGAAAACTCTTTTGCGATGACTTCCATCACATCCTGCGGCGTTGAGACAGGCGTTTCGCTGTACAGAGACGGTTCTCTGACCATACGGATGTTCACGACACGTATCTCATTTGCTTTTTCTTTGGTCCTGCTCATTGGTCAGCACCACCTCCATCGTGATCGAATAAACCGTGCCTTCCGGGATCTCATCGATCAGCTTCTTCATCTCCTCCGGACAGTTTACCTCAATCGTTTCACACATTTTGCACGCCCTCCTTTCCGGGCTTTGCATCCGATCCGTCACAAAGATACGCGATCTCACGGTGCGCTTTGATGGCATCCTGCAGGTCCAGGATCCCGCTGATATCATCGTCCAGACCATTGTCACGGGCAGCTCTCATATCGATTGCCAGGATCTTCTTATGCGTATCGAATCCCCTGTCGCTGAGCCTTGTCAGTGTCTTGAGTTTCGTCTTGTTGATTGCCATTTGCATCCTCCTTTTTCTTTATGTCATCGATTATATCGATCAGACAGTATCCGCAGAACCTGGCCTCACGGTTCCTGTAGATACAGTTTTCCGGGCATAATCTCATTGCTTTTGTCCTGCCTTTGCTCATGAGTACGTGCCCGGTTCCATCATCTCGAAGCCATAGTCTGTGAATGCGTACCAGTGGGTATGGTCGAACTTGTCATCGTTGAATACATCCCTCATGATGACGCCTTCCTCAATGAGCTTCCTCAGTGATCTGCGGGCCATATCCACACTCATGAACGGCAGCGCGACGGTGATCATTCTCTGTGAGATACGTGTCCACACTCTGCCGTTACGCTCGATGGAATCCAGATCTCTGTCCAGAAGCTCCCATAAATACGTTGCGATCACGGACTCTCTCAGGCCGTAATCTCTGGCGATATCCTTATTAAAATCGATCATGTTTTCCATTTTTTCGTTCCTCCATATATTGAAGGGAGACGGTGATCCGCCTCCCTGCTTGCTTTATTCTTCAGTTTCGTCACTATCCTCTTTGCCGGTCTTCCTGCGTCTGTACAGCGCATATGCAAAGGCTGCAGCCGCCAGCATCAGTACTGCTGCCAGCATGATCGGAGCATCATCTCCAGTCTTTGGAGAATGCTCGATCGGCGTTCCCGGTTTGACCACCTTGATGGTCTGACCTTTGTCCTTCAGGTCCTTATGCTCCGCAACGATGACGCCCGGTGTCTTGCCCACATCATCGCCTTTCTTGTAGCCTTCCAGGCGGTAGGCTGTCTCAAAGGCAACGAGTTCCTTTCCTTCCAGGCCTTTGGCGCTGATCTCAAACTCGACTTTCACTTTGCCGCTTTTGAGGAGCGGCTTGAACGGTTTGCTCATGGCCGCAACCGCTGTTCCGTTCTCAACGAGCGGATCTCCCGTATCCTTGACCATGAGCGTTCCGTATACGACATACCACTGGGAAGTGTCCAGTCCTTTGTACTCGACGGTATCGATCAGGACGGTCTTATCTGATGTCACAACGGACTTGTTGTTTTTCTGATCCGTCAGTGTTGTCCCAATCTCCGGCTTCTTCCAGGTGACAGTCTGGCCTTCGTCGTTGATGTCTTCATGCTTTGCGGTGAGGTGTCCCTGTGCGTCATAGAGGGTCTCAAAGACTACAGTTTCCTTGCCGCCCAGGTCGCTTCCGTCGAACTTAAAAGTGACAAAAGCTCTGCCTTCTGCCGCGGGTGCTGTGAATGGTCGCTCTGCCGTGATTTCTTTTCCGGAAGAGTCTTTGATGACTTCGCCCGTAGCTTTGTCCATGAGTTTGCCTTTGGCAGTATAGGTCTCTCCTTTCTTCAGGCCTTTGTATTCGATCACATCTGTCAGTTCGATCTCCTTCTTCGGAAGGACGTCTCTTTTGATTCCGTTTACAGAGGCCATCGTGCCGATTTCCGGGACATCGTCTGTGATCGTTTCCAGATCCACGAATCCGTTCTGGGACTTTTGATCGACCGTGAAATAGAATCTCTGCAGCGAATATCCTTCATTGGCTTCACATGGCATCTCTTCCAGGATATATGAATCATACGGAAGCGCTCCGAAGCTGCTGTTCATGTCAGCCTTGCTTCCGAACTCACCGGTGCCGAACCATACGCCCTGCAGGATCTGCTGCGCTCTCTTCTGAAGATCTTCCGTTTTGATGTCCTTTGCCTCAATCAGATCATCAAACGGATTCTGGACTCTCGCAGTATCCGCATCTTCATCCTCATCCAGATCTCCTGCGGCTCTCCTGTCCTTGGTGGAGAAAAATCCATTCTTATCCGTCACTACTACGTGGGTCTCTTCGTTGGTCACGCTGATGATCTTGAACGGTACGAAGCTGAAGCGTTTGGAATCGCCGTCACCGATCTTAGTGCCCTGCACGTCGGAGCGGTACACGTAGTCATCGAAAGTCAACGCTGCCTCGTTGGCACCATCATCATAGGCGTAGACGGTTCCATCTTCTCTGACTTCAAACATATGCTCCGTTTTGTCGGTTCTCTGGTAAGTGGCATTGGTCTTTGACTCACGAATAGTGTAGGTCCCATATGGCAGATCATCGCTGAGCGTCTCCGCGGTGTAGGCTTTCTTCTCCTCGTTCCAGTGGACTGTGATCTTTCCTATGTCTTCACCGGATTTCACTCTTTTGATGGTCCCTGCTTCAAAGAGTTCTGCCTTGGACTTCAGTTCCTTCCAATCGACCTTATCGGTCTTATTGTCCAGATCTTTTCTCACGACCACATCGCGTCCGGAGACGTTCTTGATGGTCATGACGATGCCGTCAAGAGTCGCTCCGCCAAGGGCTTCGGACTTCTTGAGTTCCTTAGCATCGCCCTCTCCATGATCATGTGGGTAGCCTGCCGGGTTCTTGGTCAGAAGCAGATTCACTAGATCCGTGATCGGTTCCTCCTTGGCCGTGAATGTCGTAGTCTCATCGGATTCCACGTTCACAGTATAGGTGGAGGTGTCCTTCGCGTATCCCGGAGGCGCTGTAGTCTCCTTGACGGTGTAAGTTCCTTCCGGTACATCGATGGTGTTGCTGGTTCCATCTTCCTTTACGGTCAGTGTACCGACGGACTTTCCGGAAGAGTCATAAACGGTGTAGACTGCGCCTTTAAGACTGTAGCAGGCATTGGCGTTTGTGATGCTTGTTCTGTTAGATGCTTTCTTCATGTTGATATGGCCCGGTGCTTCCAGATATCCAACGATCATGTCCTGCACGCCGGACATATAGCAGATGAATACCTTGAAGCTGTCCGGAACAGCGTCATCTTTGGCGGAATCCGGTGACCACATGGCATCGCCCAGTCTCTTGGCCTTTGTCCAGACCTCGCCCAGATCTGATGCGTGAGTGCCGCCCCAGGTCGCCATATCGGATGGTCTTCCCGCATAGATATATGACAGCGCCATGTGGGCGATACCCCAGTCCTTGCTGAAGTTTCCGGTGTAATACGTGTCCTTAACGTTTTTCACGTTATTGTCATATCCGGGATAGGACGGTGAGTAGTAGACGACGTTTCTGAGTGCGTTCCATTTGCCTGTGTCATTATCGTCCGTGATGACTTTGTCTACGGTCACAGTACCGGTTCCCGGGGATGCCTTGGACGGCTGCACACAGTAGGAATAACGTGTACCCAGTTCATCATCCAGATCACACTTACGGGAGTTACTGTATCCGCCGTTTCCGGATCCGTATGTGATCTGTCCGCCGTCCCAGACGGTGTATTTGCTGCCCTTCTTTCCCGTAAAGGCAGCATAGGATGGATCTGTGATCATGGGCACGATCAGGCTGAATACCATCAGCACGGCCATTCCCATGGTCAGGATCCGTTTCAGATTGTCTTTGCTTACATATTCGGTCATTGATGCCTCCTCTCTTAGATCATGACTGCCAGAATAATGAACGGCAGGGTCAGGATTCCAATGACTCCTGTGAGAACCCAGGCGATCCTGGATGCCGCTTCCTCCGACAGCGCTACATAGATGCCCGGATCATCCGTGCATCTGCAGATAATGGTTTCTTCGTTTGGTTTTGTGTCTTTCATGGATCTCCTTTCCCGTATCAGGGCATAAAAAAAGGCCTGAATCTCGATTGGAAACTCAGGTCTGTCATGCTCTGTATTACGTTGTCGTTTAAATAAATATTCTCTTTTTCCGTCAGTACTGGTTGTTTAAAACAGGTTGGGTTACAGGGAAGGATCGCGGAATCCGTGCTCCCACTGCAAACAGTCTGTTATCTGGAATCATCCCTGCTCTTCTGTTTTGCCCGGTGTCTGCCGTAAAACTCCATGGCAGCAGCCACGTAGTCTTCTCTTTTGGAGACGGGGAGATCCGGTGGAAACAGCTCTTTGAAGCGCGCTCCCCGCAGCACGATGCGTTCTCTCTGGTTCGGCTTTTCCTCCAGCATGATCGCTTCGATAGCCTCGGGTGTGAGCTTTCCTTCCTCCTGCATTCTTCTCATGCGGATGGACTGAGCGTGTGACGGTGTGCACTGTTCCATATCCATGCATTCCCAAAGATCCCCTTGGATTATCTTTGGCAGATAAGAGATCTCGACTGCCGGTCTGAGCGCGATCTTGCCCTCATCGACCATCTCCAGAAGCTCGGGGATCAGCTCTGTCAGGCGGATATATCTGGACACTGTTCGACCGCTCTCCCCTACAACATCTCCTACTTCATCTCTCGACTTATGGACCGCTGGTCCACAAGTTAAATCCGTCCTTTTCCCTTGCCTGTTCATCGCCTCCAGCCGCATCTTATATGCGAAAGCTTTCTCACTTGGCAGAATGGTCGTCCTTTGAAAGTTCGACTCAACCATGAACACGGTCGCCTCATCCCGATCCATATCTACGACTTCACAGCGCAGAGTGTCCATCCCTGCGATCTCACAGGCCCTCATCCTGCGGTGTCCTGACAACAGTTCATATCTGCCATCTTCTTTCTTCCGGACGGTTGCCGGTGTGATCACTCCGTTTGCCTTTACGGATTCCACGAGGTTCATCATGTCCTCATCATCCCTGACATGGAACGGATGATCCGGGAACGGGTCGATCTCCGAAATCGGTATCTCATAGATACGTTTCAGTTTTGCATCATCCCGCTCCTCCTGCGAGGAAAACAGCTCATCGAGCGACGGAAGCCTCATCTCTTCGTTTTTCTCTTTCGGCAAGCTTCATCACCTCCTTCGTTAACTGCTCGTAGGCGATGGCAGGTTTGCTGTCTCCGTCATAGGCAAAGATGCTCTTTCCTGCTTTTGTGGCTTCAGCCGCCTTCACCGCCACAGGGATCTGCGTATCAAAGATCCTTAGCATCAGGCCGTAATTGGTGCGGATCGTACTGATCACCTCTTTGGCCAGGTTCGTCCTGCTGTCCACCAGTGTCATCACGATGCCCGCAACATTCAGGTGTTCATTGGTATGAGTCCTGACCATGTTGATGCTCTTCAGAAGCTGTGTCATGCCTTTGGCCGGCAGGTACTGGGCCTGCACTGGTATGATCACGCTGTCTGCTGCTGTCAGCGCATTGATGGTGACCATGCCCAGGGACGGCATGCAGTCGATCAGGATATAGTCATAATCCTTCTTTACATCCTTCAGAATGCTCGCCAGCACCTTCTCACGGCTCATGGCGTTCACCAGCAGGCTCTCCATGGATGAAAGATCCAGATTGGATGGAATCAGATCCATGCCTTCTTCATGGTGTATGATCGTATCCCGAACGATAGGCCTGCTATCCTGAGTCACCTGGTACATGAGGCTGCCCAAAGACTTCTCAAGCCGCTCACCCTCGATCCCAAGAGCCGATGTGAGGTCGCTTTGCGGGTCACAGTCCACGAGCAAAACCCGTTTTCCTGCCTTTGCAAGACCTGCGCCCAGATTCAGCGTGGTGGTGGTCTTCCCGACCCCGCCTTTCTGGTTGCAGATGGCGATTGTTTTACATTCACTCATGCGGCCCTCCTAATTAAGTTTGTTGTTATTATCATTTGTTCTTTTATCATCGCTGTCTCTAATGCTCAGTTCGATGGAATACCAGTCCATTGCGTCAGTATCCCAGAATGCATCTGTAAAAATACTTGCTGCATCATCGTCATATCTTTTGCAGATATCGAGAAGATCGATTTCATGAGCCGCGTCCTCCATATCGCCAAGAATAAGTATTCCACTAAGTATGGAAACCATATAATCTGAATCCAACCCTATAAGACCCCTCACGATTTTCAGCATTTTTTCTGTTGAAAAATCATTCTTCTCTTTGAGCATAACCAGGTGCTTCGACGCTCTGCAGCCAAGTGCGGCAGCGAAATCCCAAACAAGCTCCTGTGCTTCTGTTGGCTCCCGATCACTATTGCCATAATCCTTTTCGGTGTCGTGCTCTTTCTCCGTTTCTTTCTTATTGGCCTCCTCGGAGTTTCCAATCAGCGATCCGATAAACCCTTCAAAGAGCTCCGCCAGCTCATCCGGCACCTCTACTGCGATCACTTTCCCTTCCATAACGACTTCCGGTTCTTCCCTCTTATCCAGTCCCCCTGCGATAACTTTCATACTTTCTTTTGTCGTTGCCATAATGTTTCCTTTCTCCATAATAGGTGTTCTGAAATAACAAAAGCTCTGCGAAAATGCAGAGCAATGTATTCAGACGCCCGGATGAAAGGATCCCTAATCAACAAATCTCATCAGAAGCTCGTCGACCGGGTCTGTATATCTTCCTTCCGCGATCAGCTGGTTCTTCAGTTCCACCAGAGCGATCACGATGACTCTGACTTCATCGTAAGATAACTTGTACTTTGTATTTGACATGGTCTGCACCTCCATTTCCGTTCCCTTTTTCTATAGTATAAAATCCAAAGGCGCGGCCCACAATTATGCGAACCGCGCTCTCCGGGCAAGAAAGGAATCAACATACCCGAACGATAAAGCGTAGTTCCTCACTCTCATATCCGTATTCGATGGGGTCCACCATATTGGCGAGCTGGCTGCAGATATATCCTGTGCTGCAGCGGTCGATATACGCGATGTGCCCATACTGTTTCCTTGTCTCCGGGTCCATTTCGGCGGCGACTTCCGGAGTTTTCACCCAGATGTCCCATAATGCATCCTGGCTGTAATGTGCCGCAGAGACCATATTCAGTTCATCCAACGTGACATACCCCTGGACGAGCCCGTCATCTGCGAGTGCTGCGATATCTTTGTATGGGATATAGTATGATATGGACTGACGTTCATCGCTGATCCATCCCGTGTCAGTAAAGAACTCGATCTGATCCTCCGCCATCTTTTCTATCTGCAGGTCCCAATATCCGAATTCATCCCATTGGATGAACGAACGGCTGCGGCTCAATATCGGCGTCAGACGATATTCTCCATCTTTGCGGATATACGGACCGATTGCCTCGATCTTCCCGTCTTTTTCTGCAGCCGCATAAAATTCATAATATGTGCTCATACATTACCCTCCTTGTCTGCTTCAGATTATCATGTATGCGGTCCGTAAAACAGGTCAGTCGACGTATAAAAAATCGTGGGTTCGTGTCCCGCGTAGCCCGCCAGACTTGGATAGTTGTTCTGTCATCTACAAATAAACGCGTATGGTGTCACCCACCAAACATCCCATTATCGTCCCCTTAAGTCCCACTTTTTGTCCCACAGGCCGTAACTTTGAACGACCTCTGAGTAAGTCTGTGTCAGTTTCAAGAAGTTGCCAGAAGCATTGAAATTCCAACGTTTATCGTCAGAAATCGTTGCAAACAAAAGACTCGCAGCATTTCACTGCGAGCCTCTGGTTTTTGGCGGAGGACACGGGACTCAGTTTTCAAGAGCCTTTGGTGTGACTGCGTCTCAGCGATTCTCTACTCATTCATCCCACTATCGTCCCCTAATCCAGCACTCTGCCGTTAATCATTTCGATGGCGCCTTCATGGCAGGCTGCGGCGCAAAGTCCGCAGCCGTTGCATTTTTCTCTGTCCTTTTCTTTTCGCTTCGATCAGCAGCCAGTCGGATCAATCAAAGGCTACATTTTCGTATACTTTGTATTTTCCCTGTGCGCGCAGTTTGCGTGTAGGTTCACTCTGGAAAGACCCCTCGACGATATTCTCGAATCCCTTCTTCTGAATGATTTCCTTCATATAGTCAACATTCGGGCATCTGTCATGATGCTTGTTGTCAGTTACAACGCAGCTGGCAAGATGAACTGCAACTTCTGATTTTTTGATGTCCGTTCCCATACGCATCTTCTTTGCGAAATGCTCCAGATATCCCGCCACGCGTGTTCCGCAGCAGCCTCCGCAGGTCATAGTCAGAAACTTCGTATCCGCAGGATATCCCTCAAATGCGGCGCCTCTTTCGAAAAAACAATTCGAGCATGAAAAGCCTGAACATCTTTCTCTGGAATGCTCACACTGAATGACAACTACGTACTTGATTAAATCCTTATTCATAACAGTCCTCCTTTTTTTCTTTTGCGACAGCCCCTTTGGAAGCCGCCGTGAATTCTTCATTAAACATATCAAGATCCTTTCTGTCAGTTTCTGACTACTCTTCTCTTTCTGAGAAGCGGAACATCGACTGTCTCAGCTCATTGCTCTGATCATAACGTTTGCCGCCCCAGTAGATGCGGCCCTGGATCTCGCATTCTGGATTCGGAGTGACATCCTTCATGATATACTTCAGGAATTCTTCAAAACCGGTACGGTCTACGATGTATCCGATATGCTCTTTGCTTTCGACAGCAGCTCTGTCCATGTATTCATCCAGATATGCATAAACGTTGCAGATGACCTTTTTGATGGTATCGTGATCTGCCCACTTCATGAAGTCTTCTGCAAGGCGCGGATTCTTCTTCCCGGTACGCCCGAGAAGAACCATGCGGAAGTAGTCTTCCTCGCTTCTTGTCCAGGCACGTGTCGGACAATAGATCACGCATACTCCGCAGCCGACACACTTGTTCGTGTCACGTTCTATCTTCCCATTGACGATCTCCAGCGCTCCGACTGATCTTTTCTTGCAGTACTTCACGCATTGCTCACAGCCGATGCAGCGATCCTTATCATACTGTGGCTCAGTCTGGCCAAGAATGCCGAAATCATTGAGACGTACGTGGGCGCAGTCATTGGAACAGCCTGTGAAGGCGATCTTAACGTGATGGTCGTTCGGGAAAATCGCTTTGTCGATCTCCTGCGCAAACTTCTTCGTATCGTAGCAGCCGAACGGGCAGAGTTGTTTGCCTGGACAGGCCACGACATTACGTGTTCCGGAAGCAGGATATCCGCCGTTGTACTCCTCCTGATTGACGTTTCTGTTCTCAATAATCAGCTGAAGTGCCTTGTTGACTTCTTCCAGATCAGCCAGGTCGATTCCCGGAATCTCAAATCCCTGTCGATTGGTGATGTTTACCATGCCCTTGCCGTATTTCCTTGCGATATCGACGACGCGTTGCAGCGAATCCACGTCGATCTCTCCGCCCGGACAGCGCACACGGGAAGCAGTCTCGCCCCTGACCTTGGACTGACGGAAGGCATTCTTCTTCAGTTTTTTCACATTGATATCAAGTGTCATTTCTTTCACTCCTTTCCGTTATCCTAGTCGATCATGTTTTTGCTTTCGGTATAATTAAAAACCGGTCCGTCGAGGCAGACATACTTCTCGCCGATGCGACAGTGTCCGCACTTGCCGAGTCCGCAACACATCTTGCGCTCCTGGGAAACCCAGATATTCTCTTCTTTGAAGCCTTTCTTGAGCAGACCCTGCACTGCAAATTTCATCATGATCGGCGGTCCGACCACAACGGCCTTTGCTTTTGCAGCATCGCGCAGAGGCAGATCAGGTATGAATGCGGTAACCAGCCCGGTCTTACCTTCGTATCCCTCCGGTGCGCCGTCGACGGTGAGGATCAAATCCAGCTTTTCGTTCCAGCGTTCCAGGTCATCCCGAAAGAGCATGTCGTCCGGGCTCTTGAATCCTACGATGACATGCTTATCTTTTGGCTCTGCTGTGTCCGTCAGTGCGTCGATGACGCCGCGGACCGGAGACACGCCGGTGCCACCAGCCACGACAACGACTTCGCCCTCTTCGTAGAGTGACGTGTCGAATCCGTTGCCGTACGGTCCGCGCATAAGCAGACTGTCGCCGACGTAACGTTCAAACACTTCGTTCGTGACGCGGCCTACACGGCGAATCGTCAGGTCTACAAAATCTTCGCCGATGCCGCTGACAGAAATCGGCGCCTCCCCGTACTTCGGAATGGAGACTTCGAAAAACTGTCCCGGTTTCACATCGCCTGCAAATTCCATTCGAAAGGTGTATTCTTTATCCGTATGTTTGATCACTTCCTTGATCTTTGATGGGAACGGAATGTATGGATTCTTATTTGTCATCGCCAGCCTCCTTCCCTGCTGCATCCGCAACCTTGTTGATAATATTCGAGAATGAAATGTACTCCGGACATACCATGTCGCAGCGGCCGCAGCCCACGCACATGTCGTAGCCCGTGCGCGCCCGGAAGTCGTGAATCTTGTGGAGCACTTTGAAACGCATGCGCTCTCCGTTGGTCTTTCGGTACTGTCCGCCGCCGGCTACATCCGTGTAGCCGTCGATCATGCAGGATCCGCCGACTCTGCGGCGCTCGCCCACTTTGCCGTTGTCCGTGTAGAACACATCCTGCATGGTGTAGCAGGTGCAGGTCGGGCACACGATGGTGCACCGGCCACAGTTCACGCAGCGCTTCGTGTATTCATCCCACAGTTCATCACTGTAGATGCTGAGAGGAATGTCTTCCGGAACAGTCACAGCTTTTTGATTCTCCGTCACACACCACGGCTCCACATCCGCTTCCGTGCCTCCTGCTTTTGCAAAAGCTTCCGCAAAGGCAGGATCCGGCGTGTCGCAGCGGAACATGCCTTCACTTTCATCAACGGAGAACACGTATCCGTCCTCAGTCCGGTTCGTCCCCATGTCCACGCAGAAACAGTCATCAAAGCTTTTGCTGCATCCAATCAGAGCGAACTTCACAAGATCTCTGCGTCTTCTGTAGAACCAGTCTTCTTCGCTGCCGTTCTCCAGATACATGTGATCCAGTCGTTTGACTGCGTGCATATCACAGCTGCGCAGGAATACGATGACCGGACGCTCATCGATGTCCGCTTCTTTCACCTGGTTCTCTGTAAAGAAGAACAGAGTCTCTGACAAAGGCAGCATGAATTCCTTGAACGCGTAGTCCGATTCGACTGTCAGTTCGATTTCTGAAGCATCGCTGACAAAATCGTACCGGACCAAGTCCACATCCTTGAATCTGCCCTCTCCTTTCTTGCACACCGGCGCGAAGATCCGGTATGTTTTTCCCAGCTGGCGCATCGCTTCACCGAACTGTTCTTTGCTTAATAGATATCCCACAGTTGCCTCCTTCCTCCTGATTCCGTTATTTGCCAGTTTCATTGTATCAGAAGCCATAGAAAAAAACGTTGCGTACGCAACGTGTGCGACTTATACTGAAGGCGGGAGGCAATGGATATGGATCATCAAATCGAGAAATACATGAAAAATCCGCTGTTCGAAAACATCGCAGCGGATCATCTGCAGGCCATGCTGGGCTGCCTGCACAGTTATACAAGAAACTATAAAAAAGGCGAAGTCATTATCATGGAGAAGGACTCCATCCGGTACGTGGGCATCGTGCTTACCGGAACGGTCCATATGATGAAAGAAGACATCTGGGGACGTCAGACCATGATGACGTATATGTCGGCAAACGATATTTTCGGCGAATCATTTGCCGTGCAGAAAAAACCTGATTCCTATGTGACTTTCATTGCAGGAACAGATACTTCTGTCCTCTTCGTCGCTGCCTGGAATGTCATCCACTGCTGTCCAAGCCAGTGCGCATTTCACGAACAGCTGACCAGAAATATGTTCGACCTTCTGGGTCAGCGCAGTATCCGTCTGATGGAGCGGATTGAGATTTCCTCCAAGCCGTCCCTGCGCGAAAAAATCCTGGCCTACTTATCAATGCAGGCCCAGAAGCAGGACAGCCGTTACATCACGCTCCCGCTGGGACGCATCGAACTGGCCAATTACATCGGCGCCAACCGCAGCGCCCTGACCCGCGAGCTCGCCTCCATGCGGGAGGACGGACTCATCGATTACGAAAAGAATACATTCCGGATTCTGGAGTAGCAGGAACGTCAAACGTTTGAAAACCAAAATGTATCACGATATTGCTCTCCTCGTAAGTCATCGATCAACTAGAATGTTACTCGTATAAGTCCTTTATATCGATAAGAATCAAATCATCCTGGTCTACACCTTTTTCAAAACCACTTCGCGAAATGAATCCGTATCTGTAACAATCCAGATGTACTCGTTTGACCTGATCGATCTCTGCTTCTATCCTTGTTCGTTCCAATGGTTTTGTACGGAACTTGACCTCATAAAAAATATACCCTTTTTCGTCGTGCGTCACGACATCAAACTCCCCATTTGTTCTAGCCTCAGGATCATCGTAATAATACCTTCCAATCTGATCAAATGGTACTTCCATCATACCGTTCCGATTCATCCTGATCAGATATTGTTTGCTTATCTCCTCAAAGGCCTTTGGCACATATTTGTTTTCGAAATCATCGGCAATATAACGATCATAGAAAAAGTCTGTGTTCATAATTCGAATCTGTGATGAGTATCTGAATATATACTTGTAATAGAACAGTGACAAATTATCACAGATCCTGTAGCTTGCTTTCTTCCGATTATTGGCATCATTGATTGGTGCAGTCTTCTCAACTACCTGCATCCTGCACAACTTACCAAGCACATCTGCAAGCGCCGGACTGCTGCTGACATGGGACTGCGACAGGATATCATTGTACTTGCTATATCCTCTGGCCAATGCATCAAAAACCTCGTTGGCATTTGTCACCTTTGCCAGTTCTGATTTCAGATTCATTGATACTTCATTTTCAAGTCTCGCACCCGGGGATGCAATCAGTTCAATAATATTCTCTCTGACTGTTTTATTGCTTTCGATCAGCCGATTATAATACGGTATCCCACCGAAAACACTATATAGTCTGACCTTATCTTCATCGCTGAAATCAGGATAGAACTTCGCCGAATCATAGTAGTCCATTGCCAGAAGCTCGAGAGTAAGATCTACTCTGCCATAGAGGGGGTTCTGCTTCTCCAATAATGATTTCATTGTGTCCACAAAGGAACCGCATAATATAAGCTTCATCTTTGAGGTAGGCTTGAATTTATCGATTAGTGACTGCAGGATACTGTCCATACCCTTCCCAGTCTTCTGAAGGTATGGATATTCATCCAGCACAAAGATGAGCGGCTCTTTCTCTGCCTGCTGAAAAAGAAAGGTAAGCGTTTCCTCTACACTTGAAAATGCAGGGACAGGAATACCAAAGTGTTCGGCAATCAGATCATTGATGCTGGCAGCATTGTTCTCCTCGGACGTTTCCTTGCACTCGTAGTAAATTCCAGAAACAGCTGATTCCTTCAGAACATGTTTGATAAGCTCCGTCTTTCCGATTCTTCTTCGTCCATATATTAGACAGACAGACTGCTCCTGACGTGAAAGCATTCTATTTATCTTTGAAATCTCCTCATTTCTCCCAATAAACATTTTACTCAGTCCTTTCTGACTCAATTTATTCCGAGTAAACATTAGCATGGATTTAGCCAATTGTCAATCCAGGCGAATCTATCTTCGATTCGCCCTAATGCAAAAGCACTTTACACAAACATCACGCAGGGCTTTTCTTATGCTTGATTGCAATTTCCCAGACTGAGGCCGCACTATAGTAAATCTCATTATCCAGATCCGCGATGAGCATCCGCGCCACCTCCATATTTATATTAGCTAACCTAGCTAACTTTGGTTGATTTTACCATATTAGACAGGCAAAAGCACGGTATCACGCAATATGGGCACGCACCTACCCATGCATGAGAGTTTTCCCTACTCAACCCCGCTCACATTCATAATCACCGGTGTGAAGTGATGGTCTGTTTCGGCTTCAAACAATTCGCCCGTCACCGTTACGACGGTTCCGCTGTTCGCAAGATTCGACAAAGACTGCTCCGTATCGAGCTCAGCAGCATTGAGCTGAATGGCACTGAGCAGAATGTCTCTGCCGTCAGTCAGATAGACCCTGACCGGTGATGCGAGATTCAGCGCGAAACACTCTTCCGGTTCGTTTCCCATTGCCCCGTATCCTTCAAAGGTGCTGATCGTTCCCATGAAGTATTCCTCGCTGTAGCCATAAGTATTCATATCCAAAAGGAAGGTGCTGTTTCCACCGCTGTCGATGCCGGTGTCATCGGCCGCTTTCTTCAAACTGTCAGAACCGGAATACCCATCCGGTTCCCAGTGGCATTCTAACTGCCCCGGATTCTCCGGATAAAGATAATAGTTGTTTCCCGTATTCAGAATGTAGTTGTAACCGTTCCCATCCGGCGTGTCTCCATTCTCTGTGATCAGAGAAACCCGGTTCAGTTCGTATCTGCCTTCGCTGTTTTTGCTTGATTCCATAACGTACGGAGGCACAAACTGTTTTTGATCTTCGGAACTGTTCAATGTCGTCCAGTTGCCCAGCACAGCGCGGCCAACCTGATCCCCAAAATCCGATTGACCCCAAGCATCTTCACCTTGCTGGAGTGCGATCTGCGCCATCAGCACCTGGGCCATAGCCTTCCCAAGATCTTCCGGCGCAGCTGTATTGTATCCGTTATTCGCGCTATCACTAAACCCTACAACCGCAACACCCTGCTCACGCGCCTGGGCGACGGCTTCGGCCGTTTCTGTTTCCATCGTATCGGCAGCGATGAGCAATCCATCAAATCCTTCGCTCAGACCATATCCCAGGATCTGATCTGCCGCAGTGGTGTCTTTGATCACGCTGCATCCCACCTCTGCATCGGCTCTTTGGCCGGTGATCTCTTCCCGGGCACCCTGTTCAATCTGACTGATCCATTCTTCACCCAGATTGGAATCGGAAATGACCTGTATTTTCAGCTGAGCCTCACTATTGCTGCCCTGACTTTCCTGACTATCTTGGCTTCCCTGGCTTTCCTGGTCACCGCATCCCACGCACAAAAGCAACGCAGCGAAACAAACAACCAACCCTATTAACAACATCGACTTTTTCTTCATCATTCGCTCTCCTTTGCAAGGAATTTGATCAACTAGCCTTTGATACATCTTAACATTATACTTCTCGACATGCAAAAGCACCGAATGTCTATTTGACATCCAGTGCTTGTAGCCTCTTGTATGTGATTGCTTCAACGGCACCACTCTCATGGCAGACCATTTGGATTAGATGATCGTGCCGTTTTGGTGTACGTTTATTTAGAATATCTTCTGTCCGATTTCTTTATTTACTGCTACCCTTGAAGTATATAGCGCCAGTGCTGTGAACAGAAGGATTGCAATACCAACTCCGAAGAACAATAATGTGCTGAGTCTTACTGCCAATTGTGGGCCGATAACTGAGCCAACAGACATGGCTGCCAAAATAAATCCATAATTGATACCGAAGGATTTGCTTCCATAAGCATCCATTGCGAATGTAGGCATGAGTGCCTGCACTGCTCCACCGATCATCGCGAAGAATATCATTGCCAGAATGAATGCCCACAAGTCATTGCCGCCTGTGGCAACAAAGATTGCAACTGCTACCAGTACTGCTCATATTTATCCTCATCATATATATCCACCGCATAGAGATCGTACGCCTCTTTATCAAACACATACATGTAATTGGTGTTCATATACTTCATTGCTTCATATGCCTCGCCAGGCTTTCCTTCCTGAAGCTCTTTTATTACTTTGTCTACGGGAGGGCCGCCTGGACTGCGGATTTCTGACTGCCATCGAAAACGATCCCCTGGATTTCATACCCCTGTTTGAAGATCCTATGCTGGCGATCGCCGCGCCGGACCACCCGCTTTCCAAACGGACTTCCCTGCCTTTGCATGAGATAAAAAAATATCCCCTGATCTCACAGTTTCAGGGGTCTGATCACGATGTTCAGCAGATCTTCCGCAAGGCGAAGATACGGCCGAAGACGAAATATATTCTGGATGACGACATTTCTGTAATGGGTATGGTAGCGCAGGATGAAGGCATCGCTCTGATGCCCGAACTGATGCTGCGTACAGGGGGATTCCGTCTGTCCAGAATCCCCCTTGATCCGCCTCAGTATCGAAGCATCGGTCTAGCCACACTTCCTCTTAAAGAAACGACTCTGCTTGTGCGCACATTTGCCGCGTTCTGCAAGGACTATGACTTTTAACAACAGTTATTATCTTACAGTGCACTTGCTTCCTACTGACTGATAGTATTTGTTAAGTGACTTCTTAGAGAATGATGACAGATAGCCGCCGATGATGCAGCATACTGCGCATACGATCATCATCGGTACGAACGGCATGGACAGTCCCAGCTGAGGTCCAAGGAATCCTACGATCATGTAGGAGATGCCCATGAAGCCCATTGTCGTTCCGATATCTCTCGCAGCGTAAGCGTCGGTCATCATGATCGGGTTCAGAGTTGTCATACCATTGTAAGTGAATCCCTGGATGATGCAGATGATGGCGTAGAACATGAAGCTCTTCATGCCTAAGACGACCAGAAGCAGCAGCAGGATACCATCGATGATGCCCATCCAGAATGTGGTTCTGTATGGTCCGATGCGGTCTGAGATAAAGCCGATGACGACTGCGCCGATGCCGGCTCCGATGTTAAAAGCAGATACGAGCCATGCGCCCTGCGCCGCTGTCGCACTGTACTGGCTTTCTGCAATAACTGAGACATCCGTCAGCAACAGATTACCAATCATCTGTATCAGAATGATGGATACGAACATGATCCAGAAAGAAGGGTGTCTGAGAGCGATCTTCCATCCCATGGTAGGCAGTTCATCTTCACTCTTGCCTTTGATTGCTTCTGCAGCCTCTTCCGCCTCTGCTTCTTCCTGTGCCTTAGCGAGGGCTTCCTTATCGCCGCCTGTCGGATCCTTGATCAGCATGCAGCAGACGAACATGATCACTGTAAATATCACGCCCTGCCAGACCAGAGCTGAGCTGACACTGAATTTTTCGATGAAGAAGTTGGCAATCGGCGCCATGAATGCTGCGCCGGCTGCCTGTGTTCCGTAGAGCAGTCCCATTACCAGACCCTTGTTGCTTGGGTACAGCACATTGATAATGGCCAGTGTGCAGATGAATACGCCGTACATAGCCAGTGATCCGATGATGCCCTGACAGATGACGAAGACGGTGACCGATGAAGTCAGTCCGCTGAGCAGGATTGCAAGTCCGTACATGGTGCCGCTGACAACCAGGATCTTACGCATGCCGAAGCGGTTCATCAGCCACCCGCCGATCAGGAAGGCCGGGAACTCACAGAACATGGCGACAGAGTAGGCCATGACGATGGAATTCATAGACCAATCGTGGGCCTCATGCAGAGGTCCTACATATACGGCGAGTACATAAATGTAGTTACTGATGATTCCGATGGCCAGAATCATGATCAGGCTCAAAAGCTTAGCTCCTTTTGAGATCTCAGGTTTTGCTTGAATCGTTGTTGGCATTTTGTTTTCCTCCTTTAATCAAGCGGTTTCATATTTGTTATCAGGTCTGCGTAGGCCATACCGATCGGCCGCAATCCCGGAATATAAACTTTATCTAAGGTATCTGTGTTGTGGAACAGATACATCGGTGCCGCCAGCACACTGACCACCGGAATACCCTCCGCGTCGAATACATAGGCATCCGAGCAGACATCTTCATGGGTATATGCGCCTGCGCTCTCACCATGCACCGGGAAGATAAATGTCTTATCCAGACCGTACTTCGCAAGTAGCTGCCGCATCTGCGGAATGAGTTCTCCTTCGTCTGTCACATACATCATCCTGGTTTCCGGCTCATCCTTCAGCAGAATATTGTAGTCTTCATCCAGATCCATCTCCTTGGCGATGTGCTCGATACAGCAGTCCAGAATGATGTGGTCGCCGTGCTTTTTCCGTTCTTCGACGAAGGCAACATGCCCTTCGTAGTCTGTGTAGTGACTGTCGGTAGCTCCGAACATCATGGTGTAAGCACGGGCTTCCTTCGGCAATCCTGCGAAGTATTTCGCCAAAGCGAAGACCTCTGACATGCCGCTGGCATCCTGCACTGCGCCTTCACATACGGCGTCGTGATGAGAATGGACCAGAATGATGTCATCGGTCATCCCCGGCAGCTTGCCGGACACGTTCAGAGCGTCACGTTCTTCGTAGACAACTTCTGTATTGAAGCTGCAGCCGATGCTGCTGCCTTTGCTTACTTTCTCCAGGATGCGCGCTCCGCCTTCCCGGGAGACCCATAACGCCGGCATAGACATGAATTCATTGCCGAACATTTCGGTGATTTCTGTGTAATCTTCATGGTAGTAGTTCTGATCCATGAAGTTGTGGAGGATCCCAACGAAACCTGCCGCCCCGCCGTTCAAAGCACGGTAGTAGTTGTACGGCCAGTTGTTCGGCGTGTAGATATCGTATTTATTGAGCGGTCTGTCGATTTTGCCTTCCGGATCGTAGACCTCAGCCTCCTTGTTCCAGTCCCACAGATCCGTCGGGTGAGACGTCAGGAACCAGATATCGCAAAGTACGATCTTCCCGGCAACATCGATGCCGTCGAAGTCTTCCTGTGCGCCGTCGCCCAGATAGATCATCTCCTGTGGCATGTGGTCCGCGCCGACTTTGAATGTGCCGGTCCTGCCGCCCCGTCCTGTACCGTTGGAAAAGAATACATTTATCTGTTCGCCGGCCACGGACAGGCTGCTCTCCCGTACGTCCATGCAGACAGATTTAGCCGTCTCGATTTTCACATCTTCCATTCCCATGGAGAGGAAGATGTCGCGTACGTATTCTGCGGAGATTTTTCCCTCCAGTGTGCCTGTCATCCTGTGAGGCAGTCTGGTGAATCCTTTGATCCAATCCAGATACTGCGTTTCATCCGCGAATGTGATCATGCCCATTTCCTGCACGGCCTTGATAAGCATATCTGTCTCTTCCCGGAGGATGGTCTGCAGCAGCTGTTTCTCACCTTCGATAGTCTGCGCCAGATGTTCCGGCGTCACATCTTCAGCTTCCAGAACACTGCGGACCTTTCCCTCTGACCAGGTCTTCGGGTACTGAGTCATGATCTCATAGATCGTATCGCAAACTGCGCTGCTGAAATTTGCTGCAACGGCAGCAATATCGACCTGCGCCGGGTCTTCCTCAAGGGCCTGAACCTTGCGAATGTATATCTTATGACCTACATCGAACATGCCTATCAGATCCGTCGTCAACATATCGCTGACTCTGCTGACCATCTTGTTGAGATTCCTGAGTCTCGCTCCGATCTCAAGGGAACGCTCCGCTGATACCGGATGGTCATTATATGCCGCCATCCACCTGTTCAGAGACTCTGCTGACTTCGCAAAGGCAGCAAGTGCGGTTTCATAATCTTCGTATCCGATTCCCCACCCATCGAGGGCTGTCTTCTCTTCTCCGGACAGTTTCATCACCTCTGCCCGGGCTGTGAAGTCCAGCGGGCATACAGGCAGCTGATCAATATAGCGGCCCAGTGCTCCGAACCATTCGTTGTTTGTCTCGAGAGCATCATAAGAGATAATGCTCTCATCGTCGTGATTGGAGTGATCTCTGCCGCAGTACGGCGAGGTCTCGTCGTAGATCTGCTCACTGACGGAATCATTCATGAAGATCGGGATCCCATCGGACAGAAAAGCCGCCGTATCTGTCCATGTGAAGAGATAGTAGTCATCTCTGTGAACGTTACCGTCAACACCATTGAAACCCGGTGCGTGCTCCGGCATTGTCTTCACGAAGTCTTCGAAGATGCTCGCTGTTTCATAAGATGCCATGCCGCGGAACTTCTCCAGAGCCAGAGCTGTATATTCGAAGTTGATATCTGCTATGATCTGGTCCCGCCACTGAGGCTTAAGGGTGTGAAGTATGGACCATGCTCCGAAGAGATCCTGCGGTGTCTTAGTCATGGCGCCGATCTCGTGGCTTCCGTTGAAGACGAAATCTATAGTTCTGTGCGGCTTATAACCACTCTCCTTCATGTCTTTAGCGATACCCAGCAGACTCGCAACGGATGAGATGTTGTCCTGCATGCATCTGAAAAAGTGATCCAGATGTCCTGTGTAAAGGATCCTCTCCTCCGTTTCGCCTTTGATCTCACCGATGACTTCATAGGTCGTTCCGCCTTCGCGGTCGTAGTCCGCATCGACGGTCAGCTGCGCACTGACCGCACCTTCATCTGCGCTGTCTTTAACGGCGGCCTTGATCGCTTCAGCGTCGCGGGTACTTATGGTGACGACCGGGATTCGCAGCTCACCAGCGCTGACGGAGACGTTGATCGTATCTTCGTTCAGCACACTGCTGCAGTTGTACAGGATGACGCCTGCTGCGCCTCTGGCCTGCGCTTCCAGCATCTGATACGCCGGCAGGAGATAACCGCCTTCGAACTCTTCCCGTGTTTCAATGAGGACCAGCCTGCCTTCGACCGTTGTCAGGCTCATTGCTTCATAATCCTGTCTTGTGCCCAGCCCTGCGTCGATGATCTTACCTGTGATGCCTTCAGATCCGGTTCCCGGTGAAGGACATCCGTATGGGTAGATGACCTTCACGGTCTCACCCTGCTCATTCAGAAGTCTCAGCTCTGCGTCATTGAACTGATACCTGCTGGTCTCTATAGGAAGGATTTCTACGCTGTCCAGTCCAATATCGCGGAGCTCTTTAGCGATGTATTCCGAGCCCTGACGTTCCGCGTCACTGCCGCAGTGTTTCCCGCCGTAACGCTGACTGTCGCCGAGCTCTGAGTACTCTGTTACGATTTTTTTGAGATAGTCTTGTCTGCTCATATTCTTTCTCCTTGATTTCAGTATAGTATCCTATTTTGCTGACGTATATTGCTGTTTTCTCTGATATTTTTAACGATTTTTATAAGAAATGACAAAAAATCATTGTTTTTATTGCTTTTGCATTATATATTTGCTGTATGAAGACTTTAGCAGTTAAACAACAGATACAATTCGAACCGGGTATTCCCGTCCATGTAGAATTCTTCCGAGCGGGACACTACCCTGCCCATTTTCATCCCTCCACTCCGGAGCTTTTGCTCTGTCTTGAAGGAACAGCGACCATACGCGCCTGCAACGAAGAGAAGAAACTGCATCCGGGAAGCACCTTCTCGATGGATTCATCTGACATCCACTGCATCTACTCTGACGAAGATAATCTGCTCATGTCTCTGCACATCGATCCGTCTCAGCTGGACTTCCCTCCGGACACCATGACTAACTGTTTTCTGGAACTGGATGATGAAACTGTATCATCACTGCAGGTCGCGCCTATGTATCAGGTGCTCGACCGCATGATCAGTCTGGCTTATATGCTCTTGTCTGAGGATGAGATCACCACCGGCGCAAATGCGGAAACTGTGCGCAGACAGTCAAACCAGCTGGTGGATCTTCTGCTGCGCAACTTCGACTGGCTGTCTTTCATCCCGGATCCATATTATACGAATCGGCAGTTCCACGAACGCTGCAAACGCATAATGGCATACTGCCTTGAAAATTACACACAAAAAATCTCCATCTCACAGGTTGCTGAGATGGAGCACATCAACGAAAACTATCTTTCTGCTTTTATGAAGCGTACGAGTCTCGGCGGTTTCAAGAACAGCGTAAATTTCATCCGCTGTTATTATGGGGAGCACCTGCTGCTCAATACGGACGACGACGTTATCGATATCTCCAGCCGGTGCGGATTCTCTGATCCCAAATACTTCTACGCCGCCTTCAAATCCATGTGGGACAGCACGCCGGCCAGACACCGCAAGTGGTATCGTGAATACGCCGTAGTCAAGCCTGATGTGCACACACTTACCCCTGAAGAAGCGAAAGCCGCCCTTGACCGTTTCCTTCCGGATTACCACCAGCAGAAGATGCTGGTACTGACGAATATCTGATACGGATCACGCGAAACCCATTAACGCCATGACCCTCTTCCTGCTTTCTTCGTCTGTCATCATTTCGAGAAGCTGCAGAGCGACATCCGTTGCGGTGGCAGGCCCGCAGGATGTGATGAGATTGCCATCGATGACGATATCCTGATCAGTCTGTACTTCCGCACCGAAGTCTGCCAATTGCTTTTGCCTGTGGCCGCCGCTCTGGCCATAGGTCGTTGCTTTCCTGCCTTCCAGAATCCCGCTGTTTCCAAGGATCAGCGCGCCGACACAGATGCTGGCGATAGGTTTGCCTGCCTTATGGAAAGCCCGCACCAGACCAACCGTATCCTGCCTGTACCCCTCATCATAGTACCCAAACTCTTCGAAACCTCCCGGTATCGCCAGGGCATCGTAATCTTCTGCGCAAACACTTATAGGAGAACACACGCCGGCTCCCCTGCGCCACAGAACACGGTCCGCGGTTAATACATGTATAAAAATCGTGTATGGTGTCACCCACCAAACATCCCTCTATCGTCCCCTTATGTCCCACCTTTTGTCCCACAGAGCCCGTAATTTTGAACGACCTCTGAGCAAGTCTGCGTCAGTTTCAAACTGTTGCCGGAAACACTGAAATTCCAACGTTTATCATCAGAAAACATAAGAACCGGGGTGCTTACGAACTTAAGGGTTCGTATCGCATACCCCGGTGCATTTGGCGGAGGACATGGGACTCGAACCCACGAGGCTGTTACACCCTACTCGCTTTCCAGGCGAGCTCCTTAGCCACTCGGTCAATCCTCCAAGCCGCTTACTTAATATAACAAATTCCCGGCATAGTTTCAAGGGGATATTTGCAAAGATTTCAAATCGCGGCAGCCGCATGGATGTACTATGCGGCCGCCGCGTGAATGCATTATGCGGTCTGGGCGTCGCCGTTCACGCCGCGGTTGGCGTCGTCCTCGTCGTCTTCCTCTTTCTTCTTGGCGGCGATGGCGACGATCAGCTCTACGAAGAGGATGAAGATCATCGCGATCGTCCACTTATCGTAGAGGTTCATCGGCATGGACATGTCTTCGGTCAGGAAGAACAGGATGATCGCTGCTGCGGCTGGGATGATGCCAAGCAGACGCAATATCGTTGTTGTTCATGTTCTGATAATACTTCATCAGTATGACCTGCGACTCGGTCAGCGGAAGATTCATAACCTGCCGCAAAATATATTTCCTGGAATCGATGTCGACGAGCTCATCTTCCGGATAGCCGCCTTCCGCGCGTGTTTCTGCCGCTTTCTCCTCATCGTAGGCATCCGTCCTGCTTTTGTCCAGAGATTTCGCGAGGTCGTAGCAGACGCGGAAGTTGATCCTGTTGAGCCAGGCAACAAAAAGCTGCGGATCTTGCAGTCCGGTAATGTTTCTGAGCGCGTTGATAAACGTTTCCTGAAGGGCATCCTGCGCCAGATGCTCATCCTTCAGGTATTTGTACGCGTATCTGTACTGCTGCTGATACGTTGCGGTGTAAAGCTCCGCAAAGGCATCATTATCGCCGGTCTGCGCCCTTCGCACCAGTATTCCCAGATATTTATAATCCAGTGCTTTCACCTTGGCCGTCCCCTTTGATCTGCCTTAAGACTCCCCGTGTGCTTTACGGTCCGAAACGGCTACGAGCGTATGCAGTGTCATCGCGTGCCGCTCGACCTGAAGGGCCGCCCCGATCCTGTATTCGATCTTCTCTTCTTCAGCGGCTTTCTTGTTACGCTCCGCGATCGCGGAATCGATCTTATTCATAAAGGATTCTTTATCGGTCTTGCTGCATTTCCTCATGATAATCAGGAATCTGTCGCCGCCGTTTCTTCCCAGGAAATCGCCCTTCGGGAGAACCCCCTGCAGCAGGCCCGCCAGCTCCGCGATGATCTTGTCGCCCTGCTCGTATCCGAGCTCATCGTTCAGCTTTTTCAGGTTGCTGACCATGACCGTGAACGCCGCCATTCCATCCGGAAGCAGTCGGTTCTGGTACTGATTGATGTAGGCGTCGCAGCTGTTCCGGTTCGCGATCCCCGTATCGGGATCGGTATAAAAGGCGTAATTCAGTTCCTCATTCTCCCTTCGGAGCTGTGAATCCAGACGGTAATCGAGAAACATGAAGATAAAGGACAGACCCAAAACCACCCAAAGGGCAATGGCAAGGATCCGGATGTGCGGATCGAATCCGATCATCTGATAAAGCTCCGCGTCCGTGAAGATGACCACAAGCGCCAGGATCATAACAACTACAAAGAGAATCATCTGGATGATTTTGAGCTTGTTAAACTTTTTCATTTGTACACTCCATTGTTACTTCTCCGGGAATTTCCGGGTCCAGATCTCGTCGCCGCTGGCGTTAAAGATGTGGACCGTTCCGGTGATGCCGGTGATCTCCGTCTGTGTCTGCAGATCGCTCAGCGCCTTCTCAAAGCCCTCCTGCAGCATGTCGGAATTCTTGCCGAATGCTTCCACGAGGACCTTCTCATCCGAGTCATCGATCGGATCCTTGAATCTGTAAGTAATATCGAAGCTGTCCCCGGAAAAACTGACCTCGGAGGTCATGCCTTCCGGCGTTGTCAGCGCTTCCTCTATGGTCTTCACGATCTGCGGATCATCCGCCGCGATATCCTCCAGTGTCGGCGCGGGCTGCTGCCCGCAACCGCCAAGCAAAAGCCCTACTGCCGAGGTGAACATCATGATCGTGATCAGCAATGCTGTTTTCAGTCTGGTTTTCATTTCACGCTCTCTTCCACCGCGCCGATCATATCCGGGATCGCAATGACGCCTTTGTGGCGGATCGGTTTGGTGTCCAGGTTCTTCAGACCGGCCGGTACGCGTACGCCGGTCTCTTCCGCGACCGCGCGGATGTAGCCGAAGCCATCCTCCTCCTCAGCAAGGCCGATGGAGCGGGCGACGCTTTCGGCAAACTTATAAGCGCTGGCGGTGGACGCGATCAGAGTCGGCGTCTCGTCGCCGGTCGCCTTGACATAGTCGCGATAGACTTTGTATCCGACTGCTGTATGGGTATCGATCAGGTACTTCTCTTCTCTGTACATGGCGCCGATGGTCGCGTTGGTTTCCTCGACGGTCGCCGTGCCTCCCCAGAATTTCTTCATGCCTTCGCGGATCTTCGGGCTGACCTCATAGCGCTGCTCCTTCTCCAGGGATTCCATGAGCCTTTTGATCTCCGCTCCGTCATTTCCGGAAAGGTGATAGAGCAGTCTCTCCAGATTGCTGGAGATGAGGATGTCCATCGACGGAGAATTCGTCAGGTAGAATTCCCGGTTCGTGTTGTAGACGCCGGTGTTGAAGAAATCGGTCAGCACGCGGTTCTTATTGGACGCGCAGATGAAACGGTTCACCGGAACGCCCATCTCGCCGGCGTAGTACGCCGCCAGGATGTTTCCGAAGTTTCCGGTCGGCACGCAGATGTTGACCGGATCTCCCGCCTTGACCGCGCCCCGTTCCACGAGTTTCAGATAGCCCCATACATAATACGCCACCTGCGGCACGAGGCGTCCGATGTTGATGGAGTTGGCACTGCTGAGCTTGCAGCCCATGCCCGCCAGCTTTTGCGCGAAAGCGTCGTCGTTGAAGATCTTCTTGACGCCGGTCTGGGCGTCGTCGAAGTTTCCTTCGATGGCGAAGACGTGGGTGTTGTCACCCTCCTGGGTGATCATCTGGCGCTCCTGCACCTGGCTGACGCCTTTGTTCGGGAAGAACACGATGATCTCGGTTCCCGGAACATCCGCGAACCCTTCCAGCGCGGCTTTGCCGGTGTCGCCGGAGGTCGCAGTGAGGATGCAGATCTTCTTGTCCTCGTTTTCCTTCTTCGTCGCGGTCGTCAGAAGATAGGGCAAAATGCTCAGCGCCATATCCTTGAAGGCGGCTGTCTTGCCGTGGTAAAGCTCGAGAAAATACGCGCCGCCCGCCTCTGTCACGGGGACGATCTCCTTCTCCTCAAACTTGCTGTCATAAGCACCGTCGGTGCAGTATTTCATTTCTTCATCGGTGTAGTCATCAAAGAACGTGCGGATGATCTCAAAGGCAACTTCCTTGTATGACATTCCCGCCATGTCTTCGATCGGCATCGGAAGAGCCGGTACGTGGTCGGGCACATACAGGCCTCTGTCTTCCGCGATTCCCTGGATGACTGCCTGCGCTGCCGTCTTATGCTGCTTGCTTCCTCTGGTGCTTTCGTACATGATCATTTGGTTTTTGCTCCTTCTACTGTTTTTACTATTTCATCGACATCTGCCAGGGCGCCTTTGCCGGTCGTCCCGCAGGCGAGATGCGAATTCTTCGGTTCGATAAACTGGTATCCGAGGCCCCTGAGTTTCTCAATGTTGGCCTGGACGATGGGGTTCTCGTACATATTGGTATTCATTGCCGGCGCGATGATGATCTGCGCCTGATTGGCCGCCGCCATGACGACTGCCGTCAGCAGGTCGTCCGCGATGCCGCCCGCGATCTTGCCGATGATGTTCGCTGTCGCCGGCGCGATCACGACCACATCCGCGTTGCCCGCAAGGTCGATGTGCTTGACGATCGTCGGATCGTATTCTTCAAATTCGTTTGCGTGGACTTTGTTCTTCGAAAGCGTCTGCAGTGTGAGCGGCGTGATAAATTCCTGCGCGCCGTCCGTCATCACCACATGGACCTCATGTCCGTCCTTGTGCAGGCGGTTGGCGATATCCGCTGCCTTGTACGCGGAAATGCTTCCGGTCACTCCCAGTACTATATACATTCTTATTCCTCCCTGGGTTACTCTTCCCGGTTAACCCTCTCTGGTCTCGAGGATCCGGCGGACGATCATAGCCGCGATCTCCTCGTTGGTATTCATGGAATCATAGGTCTTATCCGTGTGGATCAGGTACCCCTTATGCATGCCGCCGCCGATCTCCCGCAGGTCGTTGGCCATGACGAAGTCGCATTTGTTCTTCTGCAAAAGCCTGTACCCGACGTCGATCAGTTCTTCATGAGGCACGCCGCTGAGCAGTTTGAAGCCGACCAGCGTCGTCTCAGGGCTCAGCTCCTTGATGATACGGATGACCTTCGGGGAGCGCTTCATGTGGATGATCAGATCATCGATGTCCGAGCTGATCTTGTTACCGGTGAGATCCTGCGCGTGCTCCGGATCCTCCGTGCCCATGAGCTTATCCAGCGTCGTCACCTGATGCACCATGTAATCGCTGACCGCCATGGCGTGGATGACCGCGTCGATTTTATCCTCTGTCAGGACCTTCGTCAGACTCTCCTGCAGGTCGAGAACGCCACCGATCTCGATCGGCACGACCTTCTCATTCTCCGGCCAGACCGCCCGCTTGCCGTGGAGATAATAGATCTTCTCCACTTTTTCTTCTGCTGCGAACGCCGTTCCTATCGCAAAACCAAGACTGCCCGTCGAAGAGTTCGTTATCGTCCGAACATCATCGATCCGCTCGCTTGTTCCGCCTGCTGTGATCACGATTTTCATAGGCTTTTTGCTGCTCCTTCCGTTGGCTTTTGCGCCTTCCTGTCTATATTGAAAATTATATGTTCTGCCCCCTGCAGTGTCAAGAATGTGTCATTGGGGACAGTTCTTTTTGACACATTTCTTGAAGTGCCGCGGAGTTTGCGATAGACTTTTCACAGGAGACTAATCATGAAATCATACAGAAAAGAAATGTGGTTCAATCTGCCGAAGCGGCGCGGTCTGGTCAACATCACCCGCGACGTGCAGGAGGCCATCGACGAAAGCGGCATTCAGGAGGGTCTGTGCCTGGTGAATCCGATGCACATCACCGCCAGCGTGATCATCAACGATGACGAGCCGGGACTGCACCGGGACTTCGAACGGCTTCTCGAGCGCCTCGCGCCGGAAAAGCCTTACAGCCAGTACGAGCACAACGGCTTTGAGGACAACGGCGACGCCCACTGCAAACGGCAGCTGATGGGCCGCGAGGTCGTCTGCGCGGTCACGGACGGTAAGCTGGACTTCGGCCCCTGGGAGCAGATTTTTTACTACGAGCTTGACGGCAAACGGAACAAGCGCGCGTTGATTAAGATCATCGGAGAATAAAGACCTCGGAGAATAATGACAGAACGGAAAGGCAGAAAGGACATGACTATGAAGAATGTATTGGAACATGAAGTGATCAAATTGTTTGCGCAGTTGTCCCGGATTCCGCGGGAATCGGGCAATGAACAGGCAGTCAGCAACTGGATCAAAGACTGGGCAGAGGAGCGCGGACTGGATGTGCAGCAGGACGAGATATGGGACCTGATCATCAAAAAACCCGCGTCGCCGGGTTATGAGGATCACCCGGCCGTTCTGATGCAGGCGCATATCGATATGGTCTGCGAAAAGGATCGGAACAGCGATCATGATTTCGCGAAGGACCCAATCGAACTTTCCTTTGACGGCGAATGGATCTCCGCGGCAAACGGAACGACGCTGGGCGCCGATAACGGCGTCGGTGTGGCCGCCGCCATGGCGATCCTGGACGACGACACCCTGCCGCACCCACCGCTGGAAGTTGTTTTCACCGTGCAGGAAGAAACAACCTTCGCCGGTGCGGAGAATGTCGACATCAGCGGCTGCGAGGCAATGCGGATGATCAATCTGGACCACGCGGATGAACGTGAGCTGATCGTCGGAAGCTGCGGCGGAACGGGCGTGGAATTCACCCTGCCGCTGGAGCGGGACAATGAGATCCCGGAAGGCTTCAGCGCGTTCCATCTCCATCTCACCGGCCTTCAGGGAGGCCACTCCGGTGAGGACATCCACCGGGGCAGAGGCAACGCGATCAGTCTGCTCATGCGTATTCTGGAACTTCCGGGAATTCCGGTCGTTTCCGTGTCCGGCGGCACCAACCGGCTGGCCATCCCCCGTGAGGCGGAAGCCGTCGTGTTGAAGGAAAGCCGGGAAGCGCTGGAGGAGTTCATCGGCAGGTTCCGGGAAACCTTCCGCAAAGAATACAGCGGCACGGCGCCGGATCTGGATATCATCATCAGCGACGCAGAGGCAGCGCCGCCTCTCCTTGAGGATTCCGTCCGGAGAATGGCTGCCATCGTGCGGCTTTATCCCAACGGCATCGTAAACATGAACGGCAATCTCGAAGGGCTCGTGGAGAGTTCCGATAACATCGGCATTCTCTCAACAGAAGGCGATGTGCTGAAGCTGACCTCAGAAGTGCGTGGCGCCTACCAGTCAACGGTGGAGGACATCCAGCAGTCTATCGATGCTCTGGCCTGGCTTCTGGGCGCTGACGTTTCCTACTTCGGCGGGTATGTTCCCTGGGAGTTCGCAGCGGATTCGAACCTGCGGCCCCTCGCAGAGGAAACCTACACCGAACTGTTCGGCGGCACCATGAAGGAACTCGCCCTGCACGCGGGTCTTGAGTGCGGCTTCTTCGCAGAGAAGAAACCGGGCATCGATCTGATCTCCATCGGACCGGACTGCCAGTCGTTTCACTCACCCAAGGAGCGAGTCCGCGCCGAATCCATCGAGCATTTCTACGAACTGCTCAAGGCGATGTTGGCTAAACTGTAGGTAAAAGAAAAAAATATCCTTTACAAAGCCGCGGACGTTGTGTTATACTTACGTCCGCGGCAATTAAATATGCTCGATTGGTCAAGTGGTCAAGACGCAGCCCTCTCACGGCTGAATCAGGGGTTCGACTCCCCTATCGAGTACCAATAAAATCCGTTGAAATTTCAACCATTTCACGGATTTTTTCTTTTTTTGATACTGGGTCCATTGGGTCCAATTTGACTAAAATCACTTGCTTTTGCCCTTAAGGGCGGCAGAAATTGTGGCTGCATCTGGCAATCCTTCGCGGCTGCCATAGTATGCCTTCATAATCACAGCCGGTGTGTTACCCGCCATTTTCGCTATCTGAGCAAGGGTTAGGTCTGAATGGTCTACCATGGCAGTAATCCATGTCTTGCGAAAGACATATAAGCGATGGTCCTGCAGGTGGGCCTTCTGACACACCTTCTTCATCATACGGTTAGCATAGTTGTAATCCACAGGATGTTCATTAATGGAAAAAATGTGTTTAGTCTTGATTCCATGCTTCGCTTTAATGCAGTTTACCTCTTCTAATATTGCCAAAGCTTCATCAGTCAGTGGAATTATCCGCGAGATTTTGTAGCCCTTTAGCCATCTCTTGATTACATGATTTCGCTCTCCGGTTTTTGGGTCCGTCGTGTCCTCTGTGTACGCATAGAATCTCCGTACGTGTAGCCCATCTTCTTTGACATCTTTATGCTGCAATTCCAGCAGCTCTCCGATTCTAACACCGACTTGTCGTGCAAATAGGAGCATTAGAATTGTCAATGATTGTTCAATCGGCTTATTGTCAATTAACTCTCGGGCAGCCGTTTCGAATTTCTGCAGTTCATCGTCTGTCAATGTGATAATGTCATCTACTTCATCATCATCTTCTTCATCCTTTTGCTCGACCATCTCTTTCATCTTCCGAGATTTTACGTCGATTTTGGTATTCCGTGCCACATTGATCGTTATAATGCCACATTGCTGTGCTTTGTCCAGAATCTCGTTGACAATTGCTTTGACGTTATAGTAATGCTTGACTTTACAGCCGGGTTTTCCGTCAGTTCCGTTAAGAAGATCCATCGCCCATGTCTTGATGATATCGATATTCAACAACTTGATAGGTGTATCCACCAGTTCTCTGCAAGGTTCTATGTTATTACGCCATTTTGATTCGATCGAAATAATCGTACTTGCTTCGTAGGTTTGTTTTTGCTGAGAAAGCCAGATAGGATACATCTCTCTAATGGTTATATTATCGTCATATCTTCTCTTATTTGTTTCTTTTTGCACGTGCCAGTTATAGATTTTGTCAATCAGTTCGTCTTTTGTTTTTGCTTTAAGTTTTATTCTCCCCTCTTTCTTTGTTGGATCCGGCAGGTGTATATAGTACCGCCGGTCCTTTCCGTTCAACTGTTTGATGCGGTCAATGTATTTGGCCACAGTTTTGACTTTTTCATCATGCATCATTTTGATTTGCACGCTGTCCATGTCGATACTACCATCCTTGATGCACTCTGACAAGATTTCAGGGTGTTCCTGGATAAATTGAAGTACTTCTGTTTCAGTGTATTTTTTCATCTTTGTCACCTCCAAAGTACTTATTTGCAAGTGACCGTTGTTTTTTCTCTTTTCGATAAAAAAAAAGATTTTGCGAAAAAATACCTGTTTTTTTATTCCCTATATAGAAACCGTTGAACAAAAGTGAAATAATAAAAATGTAAATTGATTGTTTTTAATTACTTACATATATTGTTTTCGTGTTTATTAATTACTGATTGAACCTTTTGTGTCAGAAGTAACTTTCTAAGGAGGAGAGGGTGTTGAGGTGTTTGCATTGCAATACATCTCACACCCGGATAATGAAAAACAGAGGCTATTTCCCTCTGTTTTTGTTTTATCGTTATAGTCTCTTATATGCACAGGAAGGAGGGTAGTCTTATGTGCAGAGCAGCATTAAAATACGATGATGACCACGGTCCTCTCATTCTGTTCTATGACCTGTTTTCAGCGGGTTATGTCATTCATTCGATTGATTATGACGAGGAACAGTCAAAGTACATGGTCAACATCATACAAGACTCAGATCAACATATCGTCACGGTAGAGGACCTGACCCAAAAGGACGTTGATGGTATATCTACCAGAACGTTCTGATTCCTGTCGATGTCCTGATACTCGTCAACCATGATGTACTCTGCCCTGTGCTGCCACTTTTCGCACACCGCTTTATTGGTCTGGAATACGTAAAGCGTGAAGTAGAGCAGGTCCTGGTAGTCCAATCCGTAGCACTTCTTCTGATTGTAGAGATAGCCGTAGTAGATAATATCCTCCACCGTTGTAGCGGCATCGTATTTCTCCTTGAGCTTGTCTGTAGGCAGGTCGATTAGTTCGTGATAGTACGGCGGACAGCTGTCTGATGATTTCCGTATCCTAATCATCTCCATAGCCTTCTTGTAGTTCATGTGCTGAGATGTCAGTTGGTTATCTGTGTAGACTGCACGAAGGATAGTTTTGACATCACTGTTATCCAGTATCTTGAAGTCCTTAGGATAGTGTATAACGTGGATGTCCTCCTTGAGGATCTGGTTGCACAGTCCATGGAAGGTGCAGATATAGCCGGTATCCCTGTCCCCGATAATCTTTCGGATCCTGCTGCGCATTTCATTCGCAGCCTTGTTGGTGAAAGTCAAGCACATGATGTTTCCTGGGGCGATGCCTACCTCGTTCACCAGCAGCGAGTACCTTTCTGTCAGCGTCATAGTCTTACCTGAACCGGCTCCCGCAACGACACAGACCTTTCCCTCGGTCGTGGTAACAGCTTTTGCCTGCTCTGGATTCATGCCTCTCAACTGGTCTCGTGAGTATGTTTTTCCTGTCATTGACGTTCCTTTCTGCCGGGGAAAACCGCCTCGGCTCGGCAACATTAGTAGTGATTGTTCTGTTATATTATTTGCAGTTAGCTACCTTTTTTTCTCTTTTATGTAAAAAAATATTTTATTTTCTAATTAATGTTTTGCACTCAGTTAGGGCAGAAAGCAGATGAGATGCATGTGGCAGAGGGCATCACGCTACTGGTGAAGTTTTTGGAGGAGGGTACAGATATCCCTTGCGCTTACAAGAGATATCTGCTGTGATGGAGATGGTTCACGCCACCGGAGCCAGCCTTCATCGTCAGGTAAAGTGTTACAGACCAGCATATCTGCTGGGGAGAAGCTCAATCGGACCCATCCCTGTCCCGGTCCTCGCTTCAACTATCATTTCAGGGAAACCACGCCGTCTTTAAACGGATTTTACGCACAATGGAGTATAGTTTATAGAGCTTTACAGTGCCATTCGCTCTTTACGGTTCGACGGGCAACACTTTGAACCCCGCCGTTCCGGCTGCTTTTATAGCATCGGCGCATGCGACCTTGTTTTTAACGAGGTGCCAGCTTCCTCATAGTATTATTAGCGAGGGATTTTTCTTTTTATCTTTTTCAGAAAATAAAAAAATATTTCCAAAAATGTCAATTATTTTAATATAATAACGGGCTACCGCTAAAAGATGGGTGGTGGGTGGGAATAGAAAAAAAGCAGGAGCAGGCCCCGAAGGACCTGCTCTTTTCCGTTAGAAGCGACCCGCAAGCAGCTTTGCGATGATCTGCATCTCTTCCGGGCAGAAGGTGACGCCTCTGCTCATCTTCGAATGGTCCGGAGACCAGCTGCGGATATCGTACCGCGCATCATTTCCGTTCCAGGATACCAGGTTGAGTTCCCTCTTCCAGCCACTGGATGAAAGGCTGATATTGCCGATGTGTTCCGTGATTTCGAAGGTGATTTCATTCTCTTTTGTTTTAGCCATGATAAGCTCCTTTCTTTGCATTACGCTTTAGTTTTATCCTGCCAAAAAAAGGCATGGCTCAGGGGGAGTGTCAAGTTGGAGGCGTCAGCACTATCTTGACACTCACAATGAGACATGCAAAATAGGGCAGGAAATAAAACGGGGCGGGATGCAAAAGGGGCGGTGTGGATAAACGAAGAGTGGATAACACATCGCATAGAACATCTCGGCAATATCAGGCTGAAGGAAATCAGGAAGAGGAAACTGAGCAGTATGATATGCGGAAAATGATGCCGCAGATAATCACAGTCGGTTGCGGAACCATGTGATGAGCAGAGGTAGAATTTGCCCAAAAGAGTAAAGAAAATGAAGCTGCCCGGAGTCGCTTCCGGAAAGAGAGCAGCCGTAGACTGCTCCTGTAACATTTAGGGGGGCGGGATGGCGGGAAAAAAGATAGCAAGGCAGCCTTCTGCCTTTCCAAATACAAAAAAGCTCTTCTGCAGAATGGCTTGCAGAAGAGCAGATAAACTAATGATTTAGCGGAGAAGTGACCGGATTATTCTGACAAGTCAACGACTCGCGAGAGAACAACCCCATCCGAACTCGCTGAAACGCGAAAGGAACTGTTCCGCATTTTCACCAATGTACAAGATTGCCTGACCCTGTAATGGCGGGCCGGTGCTGCCGTCCGGCCTGCGGAAGTTGACTCTGCCTGTTGGGAAGACAATCGCAGTCGATACATCAACTATTTTCCGGAACCAGCGCGTTTCTGTTGCGTTGTTCACAAGAACTACCGCCTGCACGAAATTTGCGGATTCACTCGCAATCTTATCCGCGAATTGTATGATAAGATCGGCTTGATATGGGGGATTGATCCACATGTTGCCATACCAGTCCTGAGCAAGCCCGTCATCCTCAGCTGTGAAGTAATGGTCGGCCTTGACGGTCCGGTTCGCTTCCTTGTTTGATGCCGGATCCAAATCGATCGTCCCCATTACCTCTCGGGCCGCTTCGATATATTCTGCAGGCGTGTACCATTCAGTGCTGCCACTGCTGCGTGCAATGTGTGGTTTTGAGATTCTCCTCAGAACCTGTTCTCGGGTAACGATATCATCATGTTCTCTTGCCTCTGCTTTTACTTGCTCGACTACATCGGGATGCTTCGCGATCGTCTGGAATCGCTCAGCCTGTTTTTGTGAAAATCCAGTCTTGCGCACAATCTCAGATTTTGTCGGCAAATTATCGACTGCAGTGTCGATTTTATTTGATGGACGCCCCACGTCGAGACGGTAGTATTGATGTCAAGGAAAGACACATAAGGTCGCTGAAAGTGCCGTGTTTCCGGGCTTTTCGGGCATCTGACCGTCAACGGCAGAAGCCGGATCAGGCCGTAAAAACCGCTTT
>Ga0256404_1002856_pt1 | contig 36789 bp, 33 predicted proteins | sample RumenRJG_01DNA_FD_185990 | JGI IMG/M metagenome (GOLD analysis project Ga0256404, IMG submission 185990) | Bovine rumen microbial communities from Lethbridge, Alberta, Canada - RJG_01 | ecosystem: Host-associated > Mammals > Digestive system > Stomach > Rumen | place: Canada: Alberta | collected...
ATCGAGAAGCAGCTCAACGAGAAGCTGGTTTCCTACGATCTTGCCAATGATGTGACGAAGCAGGACGAGCAGACCAAGTAACACTAATACAATAATGTACGAAAAACGGCCTCTGGATGCAGGGACCGTTTTTATGAATGAAGAACTGAAATGAAGCCAGGCCGCAGACAGTCCCCGCGGATTCGGATACCGGCCGAAGGTATGTACGGCTATTGAAGGTGACCGGATCTATACTGCAGATGTGCATGGTAAGATCGTCGGCTATCTAGTAGCCAAAAAAAGAACCTAACAGATAACCTAAGAATGAGTAGGATCTGCTTTGCGTATTCGCTATTACCACACCCAGGATGCTGAAAGCTCCAATGACGGCCATGAAAATGAGCATTGCGTATTTACGCTTGTTTTCCATGCGCTGATGATAACATGTTTGTTTCATAATGCTGTTTCTCATAGGCATCCGGTAATCTCGTTTCAGGTGCAATTGACAGGGTGAATGTGACAAACAATTCGCTGAACCCGGTACAAAACATGCATGCAAAAAAAGAAAACAGCAGACCTGTGTCTGCCGTTCCGTATAGAATCAGAAATTTTGTGTTGTGGCCGAGGAGCTGGCATCGATATCCTGGTTTTCTGATGTCTGGGGTGGCGTTCCCCGGTCTGTTGTTGCGGATGAATCTGTATCTGTATCACGGTCGACGGGCGGGTTCATGCGTCCGCCGCCCTTTCCCATGCCGCCGCCCATGGAATTGGTCATCGTTGTGACAGTTTCTCCGTTAACGGTGATGTCTCCGCCATTGATGACGCCAGTCGTCTCATAGTCGAAAGCAGACTGGGCGGTGATATTCAGGGTTCCGCCGTTAATGGTCAGTGATCCGTTCGAGTCGATGGCGTCGGTGTCGCCGCTGCCCATCGTGATGTTAAAGGTGCCGCCATTGATTTCGATCACAATATCATAAGCCCTGGACTTGTCAGAGGCGTTGATGCCGTCGTCACTGGCTGTAATAGTGAAGATTCCGTCATTGAACTGGAGCGAAGTGGCTTCGATGCCTTCGTTGGCGTTGATCGTAAACGTTCCGCCGTCAAACTGGGCAATGGTCGTCGCCTGCAGGCTGTCATCACCGGCGGTGATGTCAAACGTTCCGCCGCAGACGTACAGATATCCGACTGTGTCGTCATCGTCGTCTTCGGAATGGAAGGCGTCTTTGCCGGCATTGATCGTATAGGTGCCATCATATACGGCGATGGAGTCGTGGCCTTCGATCGCGTCTTCTTCGGCGGTAATGTTATAGGCTCCGCCCGTCAGCGTCAGATCATCGTGGCCGGAAATACCGTTTTCGGAAGATTCAATGTTCAGTGTCCCGCTGCCGTTGATCGTAAGATCGCTCTTGGAGAAGATGACGGCGTCGTATTCCTCGTCGTCATCCGCAAAGTCGCCGGTAACTTTCAGCGTATTCGTTGAGCCTGCGGCCAGGTTGATGAATACTTTGTCGCCGGAGAGAATCTCAATGACCGGCGTACCGTTGTTCGTGACGTTTAAATTGTCGAGAACAAGCTGCACCTTGTCCGTATCGGCGGCGTTGATCAGTATGGTTGCGTTAGATGCGGTTCCGGTCAGAATATAGGTCCCCTCCGCGTCGATGTTGACCGTATTGTTGTTCTGAACCGTAATCGTTGTGGCTGTCGTTGTGTCGACGCTCTGCTGCAGGTCACGGTCCGAAAAGATGCTCGATGTGTCAAGAGCGCTGCCGGACGGTGCTGTCGTTGTGGTTACAGTGCTTTCTTGCGGTGCAGTGGCTGATGCGCTGCTGGTGCTTTGCGTTGATGTGCTGGAAACTGCAGCGTTTTCGGCGGTCGCTGTGCATGCGCTCAGTGTTATACACAACAGGGCTGTCAGAAGTGCGGTTGTCAGTTTTCTCATAGTTCATTCCTTTCGCATATCCATCTGGAATATGTAGCCACAGTATAAGGGAAGAGATTGAACTGTATGTGAATAATGACTGAAGCCTTAAGGAATACTCAGAAGACGACCTGCACCAGGAACATGTACAGCAGAGTGCCGACGGCGATCGAGATCAGTGTATTGCGTTTCCAGAGATGGACCAGAATCAGCGCAAGCGTCGCCGCAATTTCAGCGATGCCATAGCTGGTTGTAGTTGCCGGTGTGTTACGGAAACAGTAGACGACAAGCATCATAAAGACGGCCGGCGCCAGGACGCGGCCAAGATAATCAATCAGCGGCGGCACCTTCGTTCCTTCGCGGAAAATCAGGAAGGGCAGAAAACGCATCGCCATCGTGCCGATGGCGCACATGAGTATCGTAAGTATCTGCTGACTTGTCATTGGCGGCTCCTTTGTTCAAATGGCCGATAAATCATGAGAGCGATGAGAATCAGAATCATGGCCGGTATCAGAAAACGGTTGGGCCCAAACAGTGCCAGGGCAAGAAGCGAGCAGCCCAGCCCCAGCAAAGCCGGGATGCGGGCCGGCACCTTTTCAATACCATTAAGGGCAATCACCAGGAACATAGCGTTCATGACAAAGTCGATGCCCTTGGTGTTAAGTGTCAGAAGGGAGCCGGCAAGGCCGCCGATCGCACAGCCGATGACCCAGTACATCTGATCCAGAAAGGTGACCCAGAAGTAGAACCAGCCGCGATCGACATTTTCCGGAATGACAGCGCTGTAATTCACAGCAAACGTTTCGTCGGACATGGCATAGATGAGGTACCACTTCTTTTTGCCGGTACCTTTGTACTTTTTTAACATCGAGATGCCGTAAAACAGGTGACGTGCCTGCACCATGAGGGCAGTCAGAAGAACGGTCACCGGTGACCAGGAAGATTTCAGGAACCAGACAACGAGGTATTCGAGACTTCCGCCGTAAATGCAGATGGATGTGACAATGGCATACCAGCCTGGCAGACCTGCGGCATTCATATAGATTCCATAGGCGATACTGATGAAGAGGTAGCCCGTTAAGATGGGCAGTGTATGCGGAAGGGCTGCTTTGAGCGCGGTTTGAATTTTATTCATGGTGTCGATTTTATCTCAGGGTCCTTGTAAAATGGGAAAAGAATGTCAGCTGTCAGTGAAAAATTAAAGAATGATGTTATTTCGGCTTATCTTGCCAAGGGGGAATTTATCTGTGCACCGGATGATCTTCTGAAACATTCGCTCGGGGTTCTGTGTCTGTTTCCTGCCAAAGAGGATCTGGAACAGTTTGAAAGGGAGATTGGCGGCAGATGCACATATGTCGGCTCTGTGAATCAGATTGCCGCGGCGGTGCAGAATCTTTTATCATGCCGACCATCGACGCAGGAGGAACTGAATGAGAGCGTTGCGGCCTATCAGCACCTTCAGAAGCTCTATGCGCTGGAAGAGGAGCGGCAGCAGGCGGCGGACAAGAATCTGGAGATGGCGAAGCGCTCACTGCGCAGTCTGGAAGCACAGAATGCCTGGCTTCATCAGGAAAATGCCGAAAGCTCCAGAAGGCACGAGAATCTGGAGAAACAGATTGCGGATCTGCAGTCGGCAGAAGTGGACAATGAGCGTCGCTACAATCGTCTGCTGAGTGATCAGGCAAATCTCGAGCGCCAGATCATGGATCTCGACAAAGAAGCTGCACGCACCAAGTGGGCCAGGGAAGAGGCGGACAAGAATCTGCGCGAGGCGCAGACCAGGATGCGAAATCCCCAGCTGCTGTTTCATCCCGAAGCGCTGCGTGCGATGCGTCGTGAAGTGTCAGCGTTATCCGTCGCCTTCGATGGTCGTCAGGTGGAATATGAACATGCACGCAGTGAAGCGGAAAAGGCACGTCAGCACCTGGACAGGGTAAAAGCCGATCTGGAACACTGTGGGCGGGTACGTATCAATTACCGTCAGTCCATTGAAGAGAAGAGGGCGAGTGCCATGCGTCAGGTGGAGGGCCTTTCGACCGGTACCGGCATGACCGCTGAAACGGATGATCGCCGTAAGAGGCTTGAGGCAAGGATCAAAGCACAGGAAGGCATCCTTGATAAAGTCTTTCAGAACAAGATGGCACTGCGCGCGCATCAGATGGTGCTGGCCGCGAAACTGACACATCTTTATGTCCGCCAGCCCTTATTTCTTGCGGCGGTGCAGGAGCAGGCGGAGCTGTCACGGCGAGGACCTACGAAGGAACTGCTGCAGTATCTTCTGTTCGCTGATGATATCTGCGCCGGTTATGGCGAAGAGGCAGAGAAAATCTGGCGGGATGTCCCCTGCCAGGTTCTGGTGCAGAGCGAAATTGAAACAAATGACACAGGCCGCGATGATCCGCAGATCAACGCGGAAGGCTAAAAAAACAAGATAAAAAACAAAGACGAATTACAGAACATGGAAAAAGGGGATGTGCATGTGCACATCCCCTGGCTTGCGTTATTTGGAGTTGATTACTTCTTAACAACGTTTGCTGCCTGAGGGCCGCGATCAGACTCCGTGATGTCGAACTCTACTTCCTGTCCTTCATCGAGGGTCTTGAAGCCTTCGCCCTGAATTGCAGAATAATGAACGAATACATCCTTGCCTTCATCAGTTGTGATGAATCCGTATCCCTTCTCTGCGTTAAACCATTTAACCTTTCCTGTAGCCATCCCAATGGATCTCCTATTCTATGTACCAAGCTGCTTAACAAAAATTTCATGCTTCATCGAACTGATCCGATTCCGGCATGAAATCTGTTAGTTCTTGAATACATCCACAAGTATAAAGTGGACAGAATCAATTTACAAGGGAAAAGATTGAAAAAACACTTCCGTGTCAATCTGGCATGCCTGTGCCTGAAAACGGCTCAACGATCGGATTTCTATCATTTTTCCTAGGTGCCTGAAGGGGGATTGGAAACAGGCATGGCGCAGCGTAGTCATTCCGTAGTCTTTTTGGAACCATTTGATGAAGCGACCGGCGTCATGGCAGCGGACAGTTACGAAGAAATGCGCAGCAGGTCAATTTTTCTATATAAGCTCTTGCATCTGGGGAATGGTATTTCAATAATGGGGACAGATTTACAGGCTGGTTCAGGGCCTTTGATCTTGAGAGGAGTGGTTGTATGAGTAAGCATTTATCGCCTGAGATTCGCGTTCCGATTGAGCCGGGAAATCCTTCGATTGAACGCATTGAAGACAAATGCATCAAGTGCGGAAACTGTCGTGACGTGTGCCGTGATTATATCTCGGTTCTGGGGTATTACGATCTGGAAAAGACAGATGACACTGCCGTATGTATTCATTGCGGACAGTGTGCAAATGTATGCCCGACCGGATCGATTCAGGAGATTCCGGAGGCCGGATTTGTGAAGGCTGCGATCAAGGATCCTTCGAAGGTTGTCATTTTCAGTACTTCACCATCGGTGCGGGTTTCGCTTGGCGAAGAATTCGGCATGGCTGACGGCAGCTTTGTGGAAGGAAAGATGGTTGCGCTGCTTCGCAGGCTCGGTGCGGACTATGTTCTCGATACGAACTTTGCGGCGGATCTTACCATTGTTGAAGAGGCCAGCGAGCTGGTGGAGCGTCTTCAGCATCCGGATGCGTCAAAGTCGCTGCCGCAATTTACGTCCTGCTGCCCGGCCTGGGTGAAGTTTGCCGAAATCTATTATCCTGAACTTCTTCCGCATATTTCTTCAGCCAAGAGCCCGATCGGTATGCAGGGACCGACCATTAAGACGTACTTTGCAAAGAAGATGGGCATTGATCCCCGGTCGATTGTCACTGTTGCCGTAACGCCGTGCACGGCAAAAAAGTTTGAAATCCGCCGGGAAGAGATGAAAGCGGCCGGCAGATATCTTGGCATCGATGGGATGCGGGATATGGATTATGTCATCACGACGCGGGAACTGGCAGAATGGGCAAGGGAAGAGAATATCGATTTCCGTTCCCTGAGCGACAGTTCTTATGATCCGCTGATGTCACAGGCTTCCGGTGCCGGAGTGATCTTTGGCAATACTGGCGGAGTCATGGAGGCAGCACTGCGCACGGCATATACCTATCTTACGAATGAACCTGCGCCGGAAAAGCTGTATGACCTGAAACCGGTCCGGGGAATGGACGGGTTCCGTGATGCGGCAGTGAACATCAACGGGAAAGATATTAATGTGGCAGTCATCTATGGAACGGCAAATGTCCGTAAATTCCTTGACCGGCAGAAAAAGGAACCGAAAAACTATGCGTTTGTCGAAGTGATGACGTGCCCGGGCGGCTGTATTGGCGGCGGTGGACAGCCGAAGGGGACGCAGGAAAAAGGAAACAGCCTGCTTGAGAAACGCATTGACGGTCTGTATCATCGGGATGCGTCGATGGCTAAAGCAAGCCGGTCGAGCCATGAGAATCCGGAGATTGTGGAGCTTTACAAAGAATTCTATGGGAAGCCTCTGAGCGATCTGGCCGAGAAGATGCTCCATACGATGTATACGGACCGCAGCGCATTGCTGGGAAGCGATGCTGGAAAGTACCAGACGTATCGCGATCTGAGTCAAACGCAGGAAACGAAAAGCGACGAGGAGCCATCCGGGAAAACAGGCGAAGTGATTGCCCATTTCCGTCCGGAAGTATTTGAGAAAGTCAGGGTATGGAAGTGCAGTGTCTGCGGCGATGTGTATATCGGTGTGGAGCCGCCTGCCGAGTGCCCGTTCTGTCATCAGGGGAAAGATGTCTTTGTGGATATCACGGATCAGGTTACGCTGCTGAAGAACGGCACAGGCCATAAGATCTGGCAGTGCGATGTATGTCATTACATGATTGAGGCAGATGAGGTTCCTGCCGAGTGCCCGATCTGTCATCAGGACAGCAGCCACTTTGCCCAGGTCATTGCCTGGAGATGCACCGTGTGCCAGGAAGTGGTTCTTGCCATTGCACCGCCTGCGGAATGCCCGATTTGCCATCAGGGCAGTGATGTGTTTGTTGCATTGTGATTCAAGCAGGATGCCGGGGAAGCGGTTGAACGAGTTTCTGGAGCGTCGGGGGTCTATTCATGCGCAATCTGTTTGCTGCAAATGCCGGTTGCAGGCCGTTGACATCGGGACTGGACATTGGCCTGCTATTTCCCCGGTGCTGCTGCCGGCAATTCGGGGTATTTAACTTAATCAGGGAGGGATCTATGGCAGGAATGAACGCTATGGATATGAAACTTTCAAAGATCTATCCGTTATTGGTCGCCAAGGCAATTCGCAAAGGACGCTCCCGCCAGGAGGTGGACCGGATCATCTTCTGGCTGACCGGCTGGGATATGACGCAGATCAACCTGGATATGCGCTATGGTGATTTTCTTCAGAATGCCCCTGCTTACAATCCCGCGGCAGAATCCATCAAAGGAATAATCTGCGGCACCCGGGTGGAAGAGATTCAGGATCCAGTAACCCGCAGGATGCGGCAGCTGGATAAACTCATTGATGAACTGGCAAAAGGAAAACCGCTCGAGAAGGTGCTGCGCTATTAGATGAAAATGATGCGATTCTGCATGTGATTCCAAACAGGAGATGCTGCCTAAACCTTGAGGTCAAGGTTTTTCAACATCCCCATTCTTGTTTCTCTTCTTCGTTTTCGGATGCGATGCGCAGCCGGCCGTGATCCAGGTCAATATGTCGGCAAAGAAGGTTCCGGGTTTCTGTTTTGCCCTCATGAGGTGTCTTTGTGACAGAAGTGTTTTTTCGTTTTGCTGCAGGATGTTGAAAACGGCCAGACTGTACGCAGTTCATTATCTTTTCAAACCACGGTCATTCGTCTATAATTACTCGGTGTAAAGGCAGTGAACGGAAGAGTACTTTCAGGGTCCTGGAAGAGTGAGCAGGGATGGTGAAAACCTGTGCAGGCAGATGAAAGGAACATGGACCGGGAGCCGGCTGTGCCAACAGTGCAGCCCGTTCGCACGCGTTATGTGTACAATGAGCGGCCCTGCAAGGGGCAAGACAAAGGTGGTACCGCGTGGAGAACGTCCTTTCATTCGGGACGTTTTTATTTTAAGGAGGATACCTATGACAGAAAAGAAACCGTATTACATTACAACTGCAATCGCCTATGCGGCAGGCAAGCCGCATATCGGTAACGTTTATGAGATTGTGCTGGCGGATGCAATCGCCCGCAGCAAGCGTCAGCGCGGCTACGATGTCCGCTTCCAGACCGGCACGGATGAACATGGTCAGAAGGTCGAGGAGAAGGCAAAGGCCGCCGGCCTGACACCGAAGGAATTCGTTGACAAGGTATCTGCAGAAATCAAGGGACAGTTTGACTGCGTCAATATCTCCTATGACAAGTTCATCCGCACGACGGATCCCTACCATGAGCGGCAGGTACAGAAGATCTTCAAGAAGCTCTATGACCAGGGCGATATCTACAAGGGACACTACGATGGCATGTACTGTCAGGAGTGCGAAGCATTCTATACACCGAGCCAGATCGGGCCGGATGGAAAGTGCCCGGTCTGCGGCAGTGAACTGAAGCCGATGCAGGAGGAGGCGTATTTCTTCCGCATGAGCAAGTATGCGCCGCGTCTGATCCAGTACATTGAGGATCATCCGGAATTCATTCAGCCGGAGAGCCGCCGCAATGAAATGCTCAACAACTTCCTGAAGCCGGGCCTGCAGGATCTGTGCGTTTCCCGTACCTCGTTCAAGTGGGGCATTCCGGTTGACTTCGATCCGAACCATGTCGTCTACGTGTGGATCGATGCTCTGAGCAACTATATTACGGGTCTTGGCTACGATGTCGACGGAAACAGCGATCCGCTGTACAAGAAGTACTGGCCCGCGGATCTGCACCTCATCGGCAAGGACATCATCCGCTTCCATACGATTTACTGGCCGATCATGCTGATGGCGCTGGGAGAGCCGCTACCCAAGCAGGTATTCGGTCACCCGTGGCTGCTCACAGGCAACGACAAGATGTCCAAGTCCAAGGGCAACGTCATCTATACCGATGATCTTGTAAAGCTTTTCGGTCAGGATGCGGTGCGTTATCTGATGATTCATGAGATGCCGTTTGATCAGGATGGCCATATCACCTATCCGCTGATGATCGATCGCATCAACAGTGCGCTGGCCAACAATCTCGGCAACCTCGTCAACCGTACAGTTTCAATGCAGAACAAGTACTTCAACGGCGTTGTCGCCAATCCGAAGGCTTCGGCGCCGCTGGACGATGAACTGGTCAAGGCCTGCGCCGATACGATTGCGGCCGTTAATGCCCATATGGATACGCTCCATGTTGCGGACGCCGTATCGGATATCTTCCGGCTTCTTGATCGCGCCAACAAGTACATCGATGAAACGATGCCATGGTCTCTTGCCAAGGATCCGGATCAGATCAGCCGTCTGGCTACAGTGCTCTACAATCTTCTGGAGACGATCCGTATCGCGGCCATTCTCCTGGAGCCGTACATGCCGGTAACCAGTGGAAAGATCCTGGATCAGATCGGTACGCAGCAGCGCGGCTATGACAGCATTCATACGTTCGGTGCGCTGGAGACAGGCATCCACGTGACCGCGAAGCCGGAGATCCTCTTCGCAAGACTCAACGAAAAGGAAGTCATGGAAAAGGTTGAGGCCAACGAGAAGAAAGTCGCTGAAGAGCGCAGGGCTGCCGATGCCAAGGCTCATGAGATTACGATCAACGATGTTGGCAAACTGGATCTGCGCGTAGGCAAGGTTCTCAGCTGCCGCCGCCATCCGAATGCCGAGAAGCTTCTGATTGAAGATATCGATCTTGGCAATGGTGATGTGCGTCAGATTGTATCGGGCATTGCAGACAGTTATACGCCGGGCCAGATGATTGGCAAGCTCGTGGTCGTCGTAGCGAACCTGAAGCCGGCCGAAATCCGCGGCGAAAAGAGCCAGGGCATGATTCTGGCCGGCCGCAACAACAATGAGACCGCTGTCGTCGAAGTCAACGGACTTGAACCGGGTACCAAGATTGAATAAAACCCGTAGAAAAAGACACACACAAACGAGTGAGGGGAGATGGCAATCTGCTGTCTCCCTTTCTTGTGTAAAAGGAAGGAAGTGTGGAAGCGAAAACATTACCGGGAGAATACGCTGCAGGTATACTGAAGCTATGGAAAAGACATTTGCCTGTGTTGTGCGGCCGGACGATCTGTCGCACTCAATTGAAGTAAAACTGAAGAGCCGCCTGAATCAGGAAGGCTACGTATTGAATGAAAACACGCCGGCAACGATCTTTGTCATCGGCGGCGACGGTACCTTTCTGCGCGCAGTCCATCAGTACAAGAAGCAGCGGGATACGGCGGTGTTCTACGGGATTCATACGGGGACGCTCGGATTCTATTCCGACTATACGGCGGCGGATTTTGACATCTGGATCGATCATTTTCTGAACCGGCGCGGTACGGTGGAGGAATTTCCGCTGCTGGTTGCCGAGACGGAGACGCGGAAATTCTGTGCCGTCAACGAGGTGCGCATTGAAAATGCAGTCCGTACGCAGGAACTGGATATTGATATTGACGGCAGTTTCTTTGAGCGCTTCCGCGGTACCGGAATTTTGGTGGCGACACAGCTTGGCTCGACGGCCTATTCCCGTTCCCTGGGCGGTGCCGTTGTTCAGGATGGTCTCAATGTGATGGAAATGGTGGAGATCGCGGGCATTCATCATAGCCGCTATCGTTCTCTGGGGGCGCCGTTGATTCTGAATGCGGATTCCGTAATTACGCTGCGTTCGCCGGATCTTTCCGGTGCATTGCTCGGGGCGGATACGCGTGTGCTGCATCTGGAACAGGAGCACAGCGTCAGGATCTATTACAGTGATCGGGGCATCAAGGTGTTGCGGGGCATGAACGTATCCTATCTGGATCGTCTTCACTCGCTGTTTTAACGGTGCCGGCATGGTACAATAGGGACACTGATTTTAGTTAGGAAAGGGGCGGGCGATGCGAAACTGGCATTCGCTGTTTGAAATATTTCTGTATCCGATCCGGATTCTGATTCTGGGTTTCTTTCTGCTTGGGATCGGAAACATTCTGACCAATTCGGTGTTTGCGACGCTGTTCAGCGTGAACGGCGATTTTGTGGTGATGTTTGCGGGCGTATGTACGCGGACGGGCTCCTTTCTGGTTGTTAATTTTCCGCTCTTCTTCATGTTAAGGCTGGTGGCGCGCAAGGGCGGCAGTGCGGCGACTGTGTTCTCGGCATTGGCCGGCTATGTGACGTTTCTGGTTGTGACGATGTATGCGGCACCTTCGACGCTGTCATCTTCGGCGTATTCTTCGATTCTGGGGCTGTCGATGTCGACGGTAAATGCGCTGACGCTGGCGTCTTTGGTGCATTATCCGCTGCAGACGGGTTTGATCGGTGCCCTGATTACGGGCTTTGTGACGCTGTGGCGCTATTCGAGGAGCCGCGGCCATTCGGAGTACAGTCTCTTCGGTTTCATTGACCGTGACGTGTGGTGCGTGATTACGACAATCTTCTGGTGCGGGCTGCTTTCGCTGCTGCTGGTGGAGGCATGGCCATATGTGCTGGCCGGTCTGAATTTGTGCATCTCGTTTATTGCGTCGGATACGGCGAATCCGGTGAACCTGGGCATTTACGGTGTTCTGGATCGTTTCCTTTCGACGTTGAATCTGGGGACATTGATCCGCAGTCCGTTCTGGTACGGTTCCAATGGCGGCTCATGGATTTCGATGGGCGGCACCAGCATCGCGGGTGATGTCAATATCTGGACGGCGCAGGTGAAGGCCAACAGTATCTCCGGTATGACGGGCAGATTCATTACGCCGTACTATGTTCTGAATCTGTTTGCGGTACCCGGCATGTTGTTGGCGGCAGGACAGATACAGACGGACCGTCTGGAGCGCAGGCGTCACCGTGCTCTGATCGTTCTGATGATTCTGATTTCTCTGTTTACGGGTACGTTACTGCCGCTGGAGCTGGGGCTGCTGTTTCTGGCGCCGCTGCTCTATCTGATGCACCTGGGGATGACAGCGATTCTGTTCGGCGTTCTTTCGGCGATGAAGATCTACCTTGGCTTTCAGTGTTCAACGAACCTGACGATGACGGCATTGCCCGGGACGCTGCTGGAGTACATTACGTATTTCCAGTCGTCTTCGCTGCGTGAGTCGTCGATGCGGCTGTTGATTGTCGGTGTGATCTATTTTGTGGTCTACTATGCGATGACGCAGCTGTATTTCCGGCATATGGCGGTTGATATCTTCCATACGGGTGGCCAGGAGCGCATGGTGAATGCGACGATCGAGGCGGTCGGCGGCATCAATAACATTAAGCTGATTCATTCGTCGTTCAGCCGGCTGGTGATCGGTCTCTATGAGCCGCAGAAGATTGATGTAAACAAGCTCAGGGCGGCGGGAGCGATCCGCGTTGTCGAAAGCAGGGCTGGCTTCTCCATATCGTTCGGTGCGGCGTCGACGATGATCCGGATGGGCATCGAGACCAAGCGTAGGCAGTCGATCCGCAGTATTGATGGTGAGTGATTGATGAGTGAAAAGATGTGCGGCGGGTGCTGTGCATCTTTTTCTTAACATATCTTTGGATACGTGGTGCTGGACAGGCTGGAATGAAGGTTGCTAGAACGGGCAAAGAACCCTAAAATATGGGTGTTAATGGAGAAAAAGATATGGCCAATCTGTTGCCGGAAAAGTTAACGGAACTGCGTAAGCACTATGGCTATGCGCAGGCTGATATTGCTGAGAAGCTTCAGGTGGACCTCGGCGTCTATCTGAACTGGGAAAATGGAAATGCGATCGCTCCCATCGGGCAGCTGAAGCAGCTGGCGGAGCTGTATCATATTCCGCTGCAGACGCTGGTGGACAATACGCGTTCGCTGGGGCTTCCCAAGGCGGATACGATGGGTGACAGTATTGAGATTCCCTTTATGAACAAGGTCGGCGGCGTTCCCTACAATACGACGGGCGATGTTGGTGATCAGGGTTTTGAGAATACGATTCTTCCGATCGATGGCTTTGTGGAAGACGGCGTTGAGGCTGCAACGCAGGATGAGAATGATGCCTCGGGTGCGACAAAGAATGTCGAGGCGCCGGAGAATCTCGGTGATACGAAGGTGATGGACAGCGCTTCGTTTGCCCAGACGAAGATGAGTGAGATCGTCGACGGTGCGGACGAAGAGGAGGCACCGGAAGACGATGAAGAAGAACAGCCGAAGCCGAAGAAGGTGGAAAAGGCGAAGCCGTCCTCAAACAAAAAGAAGAAGCTTCATCTGAAGAAGCCGGTGATTATTGGCATTGCGGCAGCTGCGGTGGCAGTGGTCGCTCTGATTGTGATACTGGTCAGCGGCGGCAGATCGAAGACGGCGGTGGATCTGAGCAGTGATAACCGTCTGGCGCTGGGCAATGGCTTTGCGATGTATGTGCGCGGCAAGGGCGATGTTGTGATGAGCGGCGATTCGGCTCCGTCCATCGATACATCCGATGCGGTGCAGGTCAGTGCCTACAGCAACTTTGCGCTGGTGCTGAACAGTGATGGTACGGTGCTGAGCTCGGCGAACGGTGATGCGGGCAAAGTTACCAAGTGGAAGGACATTGTCATGGTTGCGGCAGGTGAGGGTCACAGTGTCGGTCTGAAGTCAGACGGCACCGTTGTGTGCACGGGCTCTACGACGGCATGCGCGGTGGATGATTGGACGGATATTCAGAAGGTCTATGCGGGAAATGAGGTTACGGTGGGCCTGAAGTCGGATGGTTCTCTGGAGGTGGTCGGTTCTGTGTCCGGTTCGACGCAATGGTGGAAACAGACCGGTATTGCGTCGGTGGCGCTGAGTGATCGTCAGGTGGCTCTGGTCAATAACAGCGGCAATGTGACGTGCTATGCGCTTGGCTCTTCGGGTTCTTCGAATACGGCAACCTGGACGGGCATGGATGCAGTTGCAGTCGGTGATACGTTTGCGGCGGGCCTTGACAGCGGCAAGGTATCGATCGCGTCTTCGGACGAGGATTTTGCGAAGGCGGCTGATACGTGGTCGAATATCCGGTACATTGCGGCCAATGGTTCGACGCTGATTGCGGTCGATGCGTCGGGTACCATCTACGGTGCGGGTGATAACAGCTATCACGTGTATGGTGAAGCGGGGGCGAGTGCTTCTCCTTCGGCTTCGGCGACTGCTTCGACGCAGCTGGCTTCGGTGACGAACGTGAAGTTCTCGACGACGGCAGCCAACCTGAGCATTACCTGGGATTCGGTGGCCAATGCGGACTACTATGAGCTGAGCGTGAATACGTCGCCGGTGACGACGGTTCGTACGCAGAAGGCCAGTGCGTCGGTTTCGTCGGATAAGCTGACGGACGGTACGTCCTATACGGTTACGATTACGGCGTATTCGAACAAGGATACGTATGAGGCTTCGAAGGCGACGGAAGTGACCTATACCTATGCGGCGAATACGATCAAGCTTTCGACGCCGGGTAATATCAAGGGGTCGCTTGACAGTTCCGGTACGAAGCTGACGCTGACATGGAATGCGGTGGCCAATGCGGGCAGTTATGAGGTGAAGGTCTCCGGTATCAACTATGATTCGACGGTTACGGCAAATTCGGTGACTGTAGATCTGTCCAATGCTTCAAACGGCAGCTATACGGTGACGGTTGCGGCGCTGCCGGCAGCCGGTCAGACGCGCTATTCGCGTTCCGATGATGCCAGCGGTACGATCAGCTACACCGCTCCGACGCCTACGCCTACAGCAACGCCTACACCAACCCCGACACCTACGCTGGCGGCTACGAGCATCAGAACGTCGATTGATGGTTCAACGGGTGCATTGACGATCAGCTGGGGTTCCGTAACGAATGCGACGGGCTATACGGTGACGCTGACCAAGAGCTCCGGTACAACGATCTCAAAGAATGTGACGGATACTTCAGCTACCTTCACGAGTTCCGACGACGGTCTTACGGATGATACCTATACAATTACGGTTACGGCGAGTGCGACGGGTTATACAAGCTCAGTATCGACAATGACGAACTATTCCTATGTCAATCCGGCAAAGACTTCCACGGATCAGAATACGACAGATAATACCGGCACGAATGGATGAGACTGGAGAACTGGCATGATGGAAAATCTTGACACTGTAGGACAGGAAAAAATCTGGTACTACCAGAAGGAAGACGGGGCGAAGTACGGGCCCTATACCGATGAGGAGTTGAAGCGTCTGATCGTCAACGGTATTTTGAGCAGTGATGATCTGATCTGGATGGTGGATTTTGACAGCTGGATCAGGATCGGTGACAGTATCTATTCCGTTTATCTTCCGGAAGATAAAGACAAAGATAAGGAAGAAGGAAAGGATCAGGACGCAACTGCTGCGCAATTGCGATAAGTCTAAGGAAACAGGGTTCTGGAAAACGGAACCCTGTTTTATACACTGCAGTTTTCAGATCATTCATGCATAGAAGAAAGGCCTCCGTGAGGGGGCCTTTTGTGCTTCTTTTGTGTTATTGCTCAGGCGTCGCTGCGTGCGAAGGCGTTACGCATACTCATGGATGCACGGTAGAGCACCTTGTCGAGGAGCTTGTTGGTTTCGTCCTTGATCATGGCTGCGATCCTGGCGTTGACGGCTTCGTTGTCTTCATTTGTCCTGTCGCCATCGAGGATCATCTTTTTTGCCTGGGAGACGGTGACGATCTGGTAGCGCTCGATTTCCTGTACGCATGCGTCGTAGTCGTGGTCGGCGAGGGCGGCGATGATGCGGTTGGCCCAGTAGAAGTTCTCCGTTGTCGGAGTCAGCGTTGTGTTGGAGAAATATTCCGGAATGACATCGACGTCTGCGTAGAGCGGGACGAAGGTGTTATGGACGTTGGATGCGAAGGCGATCCACTCGACGGCCTGCTTTTCCTTCGGCTGGTCGGGACGGATTTCGCTGCAGGAGAGGAAATTGTTGCGGTTGATGCCGATGGGACGGAAGTGCGGGGCATGGGGGTCGCGGTTCTTTGCGTAGGGATCAAACGGCGTCCCCTGATAGTGCGACGAAAGAACGTACTTGACGTCTTCGATCGAGATCTTCTTTTCGGGCTTTAACATCCAGGGCAGGTTGTCGCTGTCCGGCTTGTAGTCGGCGTCAGGGCCATCCCATTTGTACGTATTCGGGTTGAAGTATCTGAGCATGTACCAGGCGCGCGGCGTGTTGTAAACATGGTCGCTGTCGCTGTGGGAGCCGAAGACGTCGCGGGGATTGAAGGAGCCGTCCATGGATGGGTTGAGGTGATTGACTTCAACAAACTCCTTGAGGCCGGGGCTGCACATGAAGTTCTGCTTTGCGCCATAGGCATCGTCAAAGTCGAAGGCATCGATACCAAGCTGGTTGGGCATTACGACATAGGCATCATCCGGTACGCGGCGCGCCATCCAGTTGTGTCCGCCGATGGTTTCGAACCACCAGACTTCGTTGATGTCCTGGAAAGCGATGCCGTTCATTTCATAGGTGCCATACGTCTCATGCAGCATGCCGAGGCGCTCGACACCTTCGCGGGCAGAGTGAATATACGGCAGAGTGATGACGACGAGGTCCTCTTCACCGATTCCTCCCGGAACTTCTTCTTTACCATCCTTTGCGGGCTGATAGATGACCAGCGGATCGGCGGCGAGAACACGCTCATTGGACGTGAGTGTCTCCGTTGCCGTCATGGCGACGTTGGCATCGTTGACGCCTGCCGCTGCCCATACACCTTCAATCGTCGGATCAGCCTGCGGCATGCATGTATAGCGCATCGGATTGTCAGGCAGAGCGATGGTCAGATGCGAGATGACAGAGTGATAGGTGCGCGGCTGCTCGTCGGGCTTGACGACGATGTGGCGCTTGGCAGAGAAGCTTCCGGAACCGGAATCCTCGTTGCGGGCAATGAGCGTGGATCCGTTGATAGATGCATTTTTTCCTACAAGAAGTGTTGTGCAGGGCATAGACAGCCTCCTTTAACTGCGGTCTATTCTAGCATTTGCTGCAAAGGAGGATACAGTTTTGCAGGAGGGTGGAAAGTAAAGATATTTGTTATTATTATCTTTGGAAAGAGGGAAAGAGATGAATCGCAGGGACAAGGATCTGAATGACGATATCAAGACATTTGAGGATCGTCACCCGAAGCTGGAGCGCTTTCTGTTCAACTTTGTAAATCTGACGCTGTGGGCTTCGGTCGTTATTCTAACGGTACTGATCATCACGGCGCCTTCCGAGGTTTCCAATGAGATGGCGGTCGCTCATCCGGAGGTGCATCCGAAGAGCTACTACGTGCTGATGTATGTGGAATCGATACTTGGCTGTATCGTGATTACGATTCCGGGAAGAGTGGAGAAGAAGTTTCATGTCCACATTCCTTCGCATATGATGATTCCGTTTGTGATTTTCCTTTACTGTGCCATCTTCCTGGGCGAGGTGAGGTCGTACTATTACCGGTTTGTCGGCTGGGATACGGTGCTGCATTTCTTCTCTGCGGGTATGCTGGCGACGCTGGCGTACTCTATCGTATCGATTCTGAACCGCAGCGATCAGGTGCCGGTATCACTGTCTCCGGGCTTTCTGGCGCTGTTTGCCTTCTGCTTTGCGGTGGCGGCCGGTGCCATCTGGGAAATCTATGAATTTACGGGTGACTCGCTGCTGGGCATGAATATGCAGAAGTGGCGTACGGAGGCGGGTGTGCCTCTGGTCGGTCAGGCGGCACTGGCGGATACGATGAAGGACATCATCGTCGATGTGCTCGGTGCCGGCATCATTTCTCTGTCGGGATATTTTTCGATGAAGCGTCAGAAGAACTGGCTGCAGGAGCGTCAGCTGAAGGTCGATAATCCCGCAGTGAACAAGAGTGATGAAGACGTGAAGGCAGAGTCAGCAAACAAGGATGCTGAGAAAAAGCCGGATGCCTCAGCGAATGAGAGCGATCAATCGCAGGCAGGCAGTCATCAGAACGGATAGGCATCGTGCTATACTTGAATCAAACCTGAAGAAGCGGAAGGAACAGTTTCATTCAAGCGGACATCAGCGAGGCGCAAATGGTGAAAGGCGCTGTCTGCGGGAGGCTGCGTGCATCCGCCATGGGGCTCTTAACCGGAGACGCCGGCTGCGTTATCGCCTGAGAGAAGTAGAGAAAAGTGGAACCGCGCGGCAGCGTCTTTTCGGATGCGCCGCTTTTTATTTTGTGGGAGGAATGTATGATTCGCATTTACAATACGAAGACGCTGCAGATCGAGGAGTTCAAGCCGATTCACGAGGGACATGTGGACATGTATGTCTGCGGCCCGACGGTTTATAACTATGCCCATATCGGCAATGCGCGGCCGATGGTCGTGTTCGATGTGCTGAAGCGGCTGCTGGAGGCGGAGGGCTATACCGTCACCTATGTTTCAAACTTCACGGATGTCGATGACAAGATCATCAATAAGGCGATCGAAGAGGGTACGACAGAGGCTGTCATTGCGCAGCGCTACATCGATGCCTATCAGAAGGTGCGCCGCAGTCTGAATACGGAGCTGCCCGATATTACGCCGCGGGTAACGGAGACGATGGACGACATCATTGCCTTCATTCAGGAACTGGTCAATGATGGGGCTGCCTATGTATCGACAAACGGCGACGTGTACTTCTCTGTCGATGCGGATCACAAGTACGGCGAGATTTCGCACCAGCGTCTCAATGAACTTGAGGCCGGTGCACGCATTGACGTCAACGAAGGCAAGCGCAATCCGTATGACTTTGCGCTGTGGAAGAAAACAACTAAGGGCATTCAGTGGGACAGCCCGTGGGGCAAGGGACGCCCGGGCTGGCACACCGAATGCGTGGTCATGATCAATAAGAATCTGGGACCGCTCATTGATATCCATGGCGGTGGTATGGATCTGCGCTTCCCGCACCATGAGAACGAGGCGGCGCAGCAGGAATGCACGCATCACAATTCGCTGGCCAACTACTGGATTCATAATGCGATGATCAACATCAACGGGCAGAAGATGTCGAAGTCCCTGGGCAATACGCTGTGGGCACAGGATGTGGTTGACAGGCTCGGTACCAATCTGACGCGGTGGCTGATGAGTTCGGTCCATTACCGCAAGGAGCTCAACTTCTCCGATGAGACGGTGGAGACGGCGCGCAAGGAGCTGGACAAGGTGATGAATCCGATGCGCTCCATCGATGTCAAGGCCGCATTGAACGGTGTAACACTGGGGTGTGCCTGGGATGAGGCGGCGTATCGTTCGTTCCTGGATCAGCTGGACGATGATCTCAATACGCCGAATGCCTATACGGTGATCTTCGAACAGGCGAAGAAGCTGAACCAGATGTTACGGGTGAGGGAGCCGGACTGGAATCAGGCCGCATTGACACGCAATGCGATTGAGAAAATGTTGAATATTCTGGGAATCGTTGTGGAAAAGCCGGAAGTCAGCGACGAGGACCGTGCACTGTATGCCCGCTGGAACGAGGCCCGTGCGAACAAGGATTTTGCGGCGGCGGACGAGTGCCGAAAGGCGCTGGCGGAAAAGGGTCTGCTTTCATGAGCGATCTGAGCCAGCTCAATGGCCGTACGCTGGCCTATGTCGGGGATGCGGTCTGGTCTTTGGCGGTACGTGAGTATCTGGTGCGTTCGGGCGTCGTTAACGGCAAGGTGCTGATGGATGAAACAGTATCCTATGTCAGTGCCGTTGCGCAGGCAAAGCTGTACGATGTGCTCCATGAGGAAAGCTGGTTTACGGATGTGGAAGAGGCCGTGTTTCATCGGGCACGCAATGCGCATTCGGGCAGTGTTCCGCACAGTACGACGGTGCAGACGTACCGGAAGGCGACGGGCTTCGAGGCGATTGTCGGGATGCTGGAACTGAATGGCGATGGAGCCAGAATCACAGAGATTCTGGACAGGGCGGTTGCGCTGCATAAGGAGAAGAAATGACACAATGGGTTTATGGGAAGCAGGTGCTGCGTCAGATTCTGAGCGAGGACGGGCATCGGCCGCTGCGCATCTGTCTGGCGGTGCAGGATCCGGAGATTGAGACACTTGCAAGGAAGGCAAATGTTCCTCTGGAGTACGTGGATCGAAAGCGGCTGACGCGGATGACGGGCAGCGAGCACCATCAGGGGATGGCGGCTGAGATTCAGCCCTACAGGACATGGCCGGTGGATGACCTGGTCGCTGAGAAACACGGGCAGTATGGATTCCTGGTTGCGCTGGATGAGCTGGAGGATCCGCACAATCTGGGAGCGGTACTCAGGACGGCGGATGCGGTTGCGGCGGATGGCGTGATCTTCAAGAAGACGCATAACGCCGGTCTGACGCCGACCGTTGCGAAGGTATCGGCGGGGGCGATCGATACGGTGAAGTGTGCGGCTGTGACCAATCTGACCCGGACGCTGCAGGATCTGAAGAAGAAGGGTTACTGGATCGTTGGGGCGGACATGGACGGTCAGGATTATCGTTCGCTGTCCTATGACTTTGATACGGTGCTCGTCATCGGAAACGAAGGCAAAGGGATTTCGCGTCTGGTCCGTGAGCAATGTGACTATGTGGTGTCGCTGCCGATGCGGGGAAGGATTTCGTCCTTGAATGCGTCGGTGAGTGCGGGAATCCTGATGTACGGGATTGATGCGGCCCGCTTCCCTCTCAAGTGATGGGGGGGTTTTTTTGTGGAGATGGGAAATGCGTATGAGCTGCTGTACATGATCCGGATGAGGGATGAGGAGGCGCTGAACATTCTGGTGGAGCAGTCGCGTCCGCACTTGAAGATGACGCTTCGGCAGCTGCTGGGGATTTTCCGCCGGTTTTATTCGAGCTTTGACGATCTTCTGCAGGAGGCGATGATTCTGCAGGTGCAGACGGTGGATCTGTATTCGGAGCTGCGGGGCAGCTATGCGGGCTATATGCATGTTGTGACGCGCAATTCAATGCTCAGATTCTTCCGCCGCGAGACGGCTGACATCCGCAATGAGAAGCTGACCTGTTCGATTGATGCATGGTATGTCAATGAGGAGGAGAGCTATTACGACTATCTGCCGCAGACAGACCGTCTTAGTGAGCCGCACTTTCGGGTTCGCTTTGATGATGCGCTGCGAAAGGCGATGGATGAAATTTCCGGTCTGAGCACACAGGAGCGCGATGTCTTTTTCTGCATGCAGGATGATCTGACCTATGCGCAGGGAGCAGAGAAGCTCGGCATGGAAAAGAAGAGGTACGACTATTGTGTGCAGAAGGCGCGGCGTCTGATTCGTAAGGCGGTGATGAAGGATCTCAGCTATAATCCCTCTTGATGGCAAAACGAAGAAGGCGCCGGCGGCGTCATATCAAATGGATGAATCTTTTGCAGGTGCTGTTTTTCGTGGTGCTTGCGTTAGTCGTGATCGGGGAGGCGGTGAATTCGCGGCGTACGGATACCGGTACAGAAGAGACCGCTGCCACGACGCCGGACCCCGTCTATAAGAACAGCTATGATCAAAGCGGCTTTGACAAGAGCGATGTGCTCTGGTCGTATGAGGATGATGCCTATACGTCTTTGAAGGGCATTGATGTTTCCTATGTGCAGAAGGATGTGGACTGGCAGAAGGTGGCGGCGGCCGGTGTGCAGTTTGCCTATATTCGTGCCGGGTACCGTGGGTATTCGGAAGGTCTTCTGCATACGGATGATTATTTTGCGAAGAATATGGCCGGGGCGGCGGATGCCGGGATTCCGGTCGGGGTGTATTGGGTTTCGCATGGCATTACGGTGCCGGAAGTCATTGCAGAGGCGGAGTATCTGTACGATCTGATCAAGGACTATGATCTTTCGTATCCGGTTGTATTTGACATGGAACAGGCGGATGAAAGTGATCGGATCAATACGCTGAGCCGTGGGCAGAAGACGATGCTGGCGGCGGCGTTTGTGCAGGCGATGCGCCGGCATGGCTGCCAGGTGACAATCTACGGTTCGCAGAACTGGCTTCAGCAGGATATTTCGATGGCTGTTCTGCAGGATGAGGCGGATTTCTGGCTGGCTGCGTATGATGTGGAGTTTCCGCGGTTTGCGTATGCCTATTCCTGCTGGCAGTATTCTCACACCGGTACGATTGATGGAATCTCGACGCTGGTGGATCTCGATGTGATGTTTGTCCGTAAGTAAAAATTAATGGATGGAGATGAGACGTGTTTCATTGCGCAGGAAAGTTACCTGCGCTTTTCCTTTGGAGGCGGCCTGGGCGTTATTTACAAAGGCGGGATCGGTAACGGACACAAGGACATTGACCGTGTCGCTGTAATCGGTATCGAGAATCTCGCTGTTTGTACGCAGCCAGGCGGCGAAGCTGCCGGAAAGTTCATAGGGATAGGAAACGGTGTAGAGGGCGACGGTTTGTTCGCTGGCCATGGGTGCTTCGCCAATGGCTTTTTGAACGATGCCGCCATAGGCGCGTACCAGTCCGCCGGTACCGAGCTTGATTCCGCCGAAGTACCGTACGACGCAGGCGCATACCTGATCGAGATCGGCGTGGATGAGGCGTTCGAGCATGGGACGTCCCGCGGTTCCGGCCGGTTCGCCATTGTCGCTGGAGTGGGCCAGGGGGCCGATGCGGTAGGCGGAACATACATGGGTGGCGTCGGGAAATTCTCTGCGGATGGATGCGATATACCGGCGCGCTTCCTCTTCGTCTTTGCAGGGCGAAAGGCAGGCGATGAAACGCGATTTTTCAATTGAGGTTTCGGTTCGATATTCTTCTTTCAGACGCATACCGTCATTTTAGCAGAGCGGGCCGGTGTATAATCGCGGGTATGGGACGGATTCATCAGCTTGATGCACAGACGGCAAATATGATCGCTGCGGGCGAGGTCGTGGAGCGGCCGCGCGGCGTTGCCAAGGAACTCATTGAAAATGCGATCGATGCGGGCAGTACGCAGATTGTCATTTCGGCTGTCAAGGGCGGCTGCGAGAAGCTGACGGTCCGCGATAACGGATGCGGAATGGATGCCTCGGATGCGACGGCGTGCTTCGGCCGCCACGCTACGAGCAAGATCCATTCGCAGAATGATCTCTGGAACATTCATACGATGGGCTTCCGCGGGGAGGCGCTGCCTTCGATCGCTTCGGTTTCCAGGGTGACACTTGTCACGAGCGATGGCAATGACTGTACCAGGACAGTCATTGAATATGGAAAGCTGGTCAAGGCGGAGCCGTACCCCTGCGATCAGGGGACCGAGATCAGCGTCGAAGGTCTGTTCTACCGGACGCCTGCGCGTCTCAAGCATCTGCGCAGCGCGGCCTACGAAACATCATTGATTCAGGATCTTGTCATGCGCTTTGCGATGGGACATCCGGATATTTCCTTTGTGATGCAGAGCGATGGACGTGAGACGTTCCGTACAAGCGGCGATGGCAATCTGCAGGAAGTACTGTTTCAGTGCTGGGGCAGAGAGCCGGCGGAAAATTCACTGGAGCTCAAGGCTTCGGATTATGACTACACCATCAGCGGCTATATCATTAAGCCGACTGTTACAAGAGCGTCCCGGAATTTCATGCAGATATTCCTGAACGGCCGCATGGTCCATACGTTCCGTCTTTACTCCGCCGTCCAGGAAGGCTATGGCGGGTATCTCCCTGCGGATCGATACCCGATGGCCGTGCTGGATGTGGAGATGGATCCGCATCTGGTTGATGTGAACGTTCATCCAAGCAAGTGGGAAGTACGGCTGTCAAAGGAGAATCAGCTCGAGTATCTGCTGCAGGACAGCATCCGTGCGACGCTGGAGAACAATCATCTTGAGAAGGCAGCTCATACGCAGCGTACGGCAAAGATGCCGTCCTACTATGCACAGACTTCCATGGATCTGAGCGGTACGACAGTGGAGGAGAATCAGGAACGGACGGTTCCTGAGGAACCATCCGTAGATGTTCAGGGTGAGAAGAGTGTGCAGACGTTGGAAGATGGGCCTGTACACGAACCGGCACCACAACCCTTAAACACCTACAGCGGGATGGAACATCCGGCTGTTCCTGATGGATCGAACACAGAGACTCCTGCTGCTCCTTCCGAACCTGAGGAGGAACGCAGTCTTCTTCCCGATATTGTGCTGCTTGGTCAGCTGCGGGACAGGTGGCTGATCGGTACCTGTGAAAAGGGCATTGCGCTGATTGATCCGCGGCGTGCACAGGCGCGCATTCTGTATGAACAGGCGTGTCAGCGTCTCTCGCTTCCGGGGGCGATGATGGAGCTGCTGGTTCCTGCGACGGTGCAGTGTGGGGATGCGATGGTGCAGCGGCTGGAGGATCTGAATCATTTCAGTGCGCCGATGGGCATCGTGTTTGAGGCGTTCGGGCATGATACGCTGCGGATCCGTCAGGTTCCGGTATGGATGAAGGATATGAATATCAATCAGATCGGTACGGATCTGATCGATGCGTTTCAGGATGAGAAACTTTCGGTCACAGATGCGCGTGACTCGCTGGCCCGGCGTCTTGCGTATGGCGGTGCGATGAACAACGGGAAGAAGCTTTCAATGGATGAGATGAAGGAGCTTCTTCGCGGGCTGAACGAATGCCGCAATCCGTGGAACGATCCGGCGGGCAGACCGGTGCTGGTTATTCTCGATGCGCGTGATGTGGCGCGGGAGTTTGGATCGTGAAAAAGGTGCTGGTCATTGCAGGGCCGACGGCGTCGGGCAAAAGTGGCTTCGGCATCGAATGCGCCAGGCGCTTTGACGGTGAGATCATCAGCGGCGACAGCATTCAGGTGTATCGCGGCTTCGATATCGGTTCAGGAAAGATCCAGAAAGCTGAGATGCAGGGAGTGGAGCATCATCTGCTTTCCTTTCTGAGTCCCGATGAACCCTACAGCGTCTATGACTTTCAGAAACAGGCGCGGGCGGCGATCGATGACGTTTCGTCGCGGTCGCATCTTCCGATCATTGTCGGAGGAACCGGCCTCTATCTGAAGGCCTGTCTCTATGACTATGATTTTTCTTCGGAGGGGACGGATGATCTTCCACCCGCCGATCCGCAGCTGGAGGAAAAAACGACCGAGGAGCTGTATGAGATGTTGCGGGAAAGTGATCCGGTGCAGGCACAGATCATTCATCCCCATAACCGGCGGCGGATCCTTAGGTCATTGACGATTCAGAAGCGCACGGGGCAGAGACAGAGCGATCTTGTCGCGTCACAGGATCACCGCATGATCTATGACGCGATGATTGTCGGCTGTACGATGGAGCGTGAACTTCTGTATGCGCGGATCAATGCGCGGGTCCATGCGATGTTTGAGGCGGGACTGAAAGAGGAAGTGGACCGTCTTCTTGCCGGGGGTGTCGACTTTTCGATGCCGGCGATGCGCGGCATCGGCTATCAGGAGTTTCGGGGTTATTATGAAGGACAGATGACGCTGGACGAGGTGGAGGCGAAGATTCAGATGGACAGCCGCCACTATGCCAAGAAGCAGTATACGTGGCTGCGCCATCAGATGCCGGTGCACTGGTTCAATCCGCTGTCGGAAGAGGACCTGCGGCAGACACTGGAAGAGATCGACCGATGGAAGGAGAAACAGGATGAAGTCAATGCGTAGGAAGAAAACGAATATGATTCGTCTGATGCGGATTCCCCTGGTGGAATGCCGCCTGATCGGTCTGCAGATTGCGGCTCTTGCGGCGTTGTATGTGCTGTGCCAGGCGCTGCCGGGCATTCGGCGTATCTTTCTGTTTCCCGTTTATTTACGAAGGGCGACGCTGCTTTTTCTGGCTGTGCTGATTGTGTTTGAGCTGATCGGCCGCCATCAGGCAAATGCGCTGCGGGATCGGATTCGCCTTAAGCAGATGCAGAATCCGCATGGATCGATCAATGAGGAGACATTTGAGCCGGTTGATTCCAGCGGTTCGTTCTTTTGTTCACCTCATTGGCTTGTTTATCGAAGAAACGGGAAGGTGCAGCTTTGGCACCGCGATGAGATTGCGCAGGCCATGGCATATCAGGAAAATGATGCGGCTCCCGTTTCCCATAAGAAACTGGTTCTTCAGATCAAAGGTTCGCAAAAACCGTTATTTCTGAAGTATGACGGTATTGAAAAAGAAGAGACGGCCAGGACCATTGATCGCTGGCTGGCCGAACCGGAGGCACCGGCTGTGCAGAGAGTATGTCCGAGCTGTGGAACCGTTAATCGCGCAGAGGATCGCTTCTGTTCCGCCTGCGGCGCTTCACTGTTGGAGAAACATGCGGCAGAATTGATCCGGCCATGGTATCTGCTGGCATTGATTGGTGCACTGATTGTGGTCATTGTGATCGCTTTGTGAAATCCGGACATTATTGGCCAATTGTATAGAGATCGGCTGTGTACGGTTCTTGAACCGGCCATCTGTGTCGATATACTGATAGTTACCGGGCGAATCCGGGAAAGGAGATATTCCTGATATGAGTGAATTCAACAGAGATCAAACTGTCTACGTCAATGAGCAGGCGGGATTAAAGGATTACATTGTTGGCGTCTTTACGAAAATGGGTATTGCGCTTTTGATTACAGCTGCTTCGGCATATGGCCTGTATGCGTCGAATCTGATTGGCCGCATGGCCATGAGCAGCCCTGGCATCCTGAGCATGCTGTATATGCTGGCAATTGCGGTTGAATTTGGCATTGTCATCTACCTCAGCAGCCGCTTGACAACCATGTCAACTAATACGGCGACCGGATTGTTCTATGGCTATGCCGTTGTAACGGGGTTGACCTTCTCGACACTGTTCTATGCCTATGATGCTTCGACGATTGCGATTTCCTTTCTGTTTACAGCGGTTGTATTCTTCAGCTGCGCCATTATCGGGCGCTTTACAAATGTGGATCTGAGCCGTTTTTCGGGAATCATGATGGGCGGTCTGGTTGCCCTGATTCTTGTCAGCATCCTTGGCATGTTTATTCCGGCCATCGGTAATTCGCTGCTGCTGTCGTATGTTGGCATTCTGTTATTCTGCGGCATTACAGCATGGGACATGCAGAGAATTATGAGCCTGTATTATCAGACCAACGGCGGCTATGGACAGACCGGTGCCAACCTTGCCATCTATGGCGCCTTTGAGCTGTACCTTGACTTCATTAACCTCTTCCTGCGTATTCTCTCGGTGTTCGGCAATCGCCGCCGCAACTGAGAATTAGAAGAACAATAATCGATACGATTATTCTGCTTTCTAAGGTGCCCAACCGTGGGCACCTTTTTTAATGCTGGTGAATGAAAAAAATGAAAGAAATGATGATTGCCATTTCAAAATGTGAATATTTAATGAAAATACTGTTTGAAAGTTCCCATGAAAGAATTATCATAAACCCAGTGCATTTCTTGAACGAAGGGGGAACGGGATGGGAAAGTATATTCGAAATCGTTTACTGATAATGGTCATTCTTTTACTGGGAATGACATTTATCGTCTTTGCCAGCCTGTACATTGCGCCAGGAGATCCGGCAGAACTTGCGGCCGGTCCCTCCGCAACAACAGCAGAAGTTGAGGCGATGCGCAGCTATCTCGGGCTCAATCAGCCGTTCCTTGTTCAGTATGGAAGATACCTTTGGAATCTTCTTCATGGAAATCTGGGTACCTCCTACTTAACGCGGCAGCCGATTGTCGATGAGCTGGCAGTCCGGCTTCCCAATACGCTGAATCTTGCCGTCTTCAGCATGTTGCTGGCGTGCATCGTTGGTATCCCGCTGGGAATTATCTCTGCTCTGCATAAAGATACCTGGATCGATAACCTGCTCACAACGTTATCTTTGATCGGCATCAGTACACCAAGCTTCTGGCTCGGCACCCTGTTGATTATCGGTTTCTGCGTCAAACTTGGCTGGTTTCCAACCGGCGGTATGGACCATCCCTTCTGGACAGCGATCGGGTTACGGCAGGTGTTTCTGCCTGGTCTCAGTCTCTCACTGCAGGTTATGGCATCTTTTGTTCGGATCGGACGTTCCAGCATGCTCGATGTGCTTGGCTCTGACTACATTCGTACCGCTAAATCAAAAGGCCTGAGCCAGCGCAAGATTACTTGGGTACATGCCCTGCGCAATGCTCTGATTCCGCTATTGACACAGATGGGAACCAGCTTCGGCGGCCTGCTGGGTGGAGCCATTGTGACGGAACAGGTGTTCGCTATCAACGGTATCGGAACCTATCTGATGAATGCAATTTCACAGCGCAACTATGTTGTGGTTCAGTCGACAGTTCTTGTGATTGCCTTCATGTTTGTCGTCGTTAATCTGATCGTGGACCTTCTCTATGTCGTTGTCGATCCGCGTATCAAGTATGAATGAAGGAGGGGATGCGAATGAAAAAAGATGGTCAGATCCGCAAAGCCTTCAAAAAGCTGTTTCATAACAAACTTGCAGCGGTGTGCTTCTTTATTCTGCTGCTTGAGCTGATTCTTGTTATCTTCGCACCTGTATTTGCAAAGAATGATCCGAATGCGCAGGACATCGTGAACCGTCTGGTGCCGGGATTCTGGGCATCCTCCAATCCCAAGTATTCACCGGATCACTGGCTTGGGACCGATGAACTTGGCCGTGATATCTGGGCCCGCCTGCTGTATGGCGGAAGAATCTCATTGCGCGTTGGCTTTACCGCAACCGCCGTCGGCCTGGTATTTGGCACCTTTTTCGGTTTACTGGCAGGGTATTACAAGAAACTGGACAACATCATCATGCGCTTTATGGATGTGCTGTTTACGTTTCCGGGAATTCTGCTGGCACTGCTGATTGTTGCCATGCTCGGAGTCAGTGTCCGCAATGCGACAATCGCAATTTCCATCTGGTCCATTCCGAGCTTTGCACGCATGGTACGCGGCCGCGTACTCCAGATCAAGCAGGAAGACTATATTGCGGCCATACAGTCGCTTGGCGCCAGTGATCCTGTTATCTTGTTCCGCCATATTCTGCCGAATACACTGTCGACCATCATTGTCATCTCGACGATGCGGATTGCCGGCGCGATCCTGTCGATTGCGACGCTGTCCTATCTTGGGGTTGGCGTTCCGGTACCGAATCCTGAGTGGGGGTCGATGATTTCCTCGGCCAAAACGCAGATGTATCAGGCACCGTATCTGATTGTGATTCCGGGCATTGCCATCGTAATTACCGTTGTATGTTTCAACATTCTTGGCGATAAGCTGCGAGACATTCTGGATCCAAACCTGAAAGATTAAACAGGTATTCCCCTGCCTTAAAAGGCAGGTTCAATACAAAAGGAGGAAGAAAAATGAGCATCAGAAAACTTTCGTCTGTTGCGGCTCTGGTTCTTGCGGTCGGCCTGGCTGGCTGCGGGTCCGCTGGTTCCTCAACAGCAGCTGCCACACAAGGCAGTGATGCGGGCGCTACAGCAGTCGCAGCCGCATCATCCACCGACACCATTAACATCGAATTAACAACGGCGCCCGTTGGCATGCACCCGTTGAAGACAAACGACGCTGCATCCACATTTGTGACGGGGCAGATCTTTGAAACGCTGTATCGCCGCTCGTACGATGGCACATCCTATGAACCGCTGCTGGCAGCAGATATGCCGGAATATTCCGAAGACCGTTTGACGGTAACGATTCCGCTGCGTGAAGGCGTCACATTCCAGGATGGGACACCGTTTACAGCCGATGCCGTCGGGTACATGATCGACTGTCTGAAGAATGCGGATTATGGCTCTCAGCGTCCTTCCATTGTCTCCTCGATTGAAAGCTATGAAATTCAGGATGATACACATATCGTTCTGCATCTTGCTTATGACGATGGCGTTCTCGTGGCAAAGCTGGCACATACCAATGGCGCAATTGTCAATCCGACTCTGGATCAGTCGAAGGATCTTCTTGTAGATCCGACGGGCGCTGGTACCGGACCTTACCAGTATGTCAGCTCCGTTTCCGGATCTTCCTATGATCTGACGGCGTATGACGGTTATTGGGGTGGTGCACCGTCCGTAAAGAATATTCATTACAGTGTCGTTGGCGATGAGGCAACCGCGATTGCACGTCTGCAGACCGGGGAAGCTGACCTTTATCCGACCGTCGCGATTGATTCCGTCAGCGCCGCAGAACAGATTTCCGGTTATACGCTGGTCAATCAGCCAAGCAGTGCTACGGGCTATCTTGCATTACGGTCCAATGCCGATACGTCGGTCAACCCGCTGATGGCAAATAAGGAGTTCCGTACTGCTTTGCTGCAGGCAATTGACTTTGATTCCTATGTCAACAGTGTCATGAATGGTGCGGCCTCCACGGTCCGTTCCATTGTTGCGCCGTCTCTGGTTGGTTATACGGCTGCGATGGACGACACCTACATTGCGTACGACAAAGAGGCGGCCAAGGCAGCCATTGATGCCAACGGCTGGAGCGGCCAGACGGTCACCATGTTGACGTCGACGCGTGAAGCGCAGCAGACGTTGGCAGCTTATATTCAGGCCCAGCTGGCGGATGTCGGCATTACGCTGAACGTTGTTTCGGAAGAATGGGCTACATTCCTTTCCGATGCCAAGGAAGACAAGGCGGCCGATATGATTTTCCTGACCTGGTCCAATGTGACCGGTGATGGTCAGCAGATGCTGGATCCTAACTTCTCCACAACCAATGGCACCCGCGTCAAGTACAACAATGCCGAGTTTGATACGGCCGTTGAAAACAGCGCTGAGACAACCGATCTTGCCGAGCGTCAGCAGTACATGCTCGATGCTGTGAAGATGATTCAGGGTGATGCTGTGGTGACGCCGATTTACGTTCAGAATACGCTTTACTGCTACAACTCCAATAAGTTTGGAAAGGTGCCGTTTGGCATGGATGGTTTGTTCTATGTCAAGGACATCACATTAGCTTAATTTCATATTGATTTCATCTGATTGAGAAGGGGGTTTACCGTCATGGAACAGGAGAAGGTGCTTGAAGTAGAGAAGCTGCATGCAGTTTTCCGTATCGATAAGAAAGAGTATGAGGTGCTGCATGATATTTCCTTTACCGTTCACCGGAATGAAACTGTTTGCATTGTTGGTGAATCCGGCTGCGGAAAATCAGTTACAACCCTGTGCATCATGGGCCTTCTGCCAAAAAACGGCAGGATCACATCCGGGAAGATTTTACTGGATGGGCAGAATCTTGTTGGGCTTTCGGATAATGAAATCCGGAAATACCGCGGCAAGAAGATGGGCATGATTTTCCAGGAGCCGATGACGGCATTAAACCCTCTGCTGACGATTGGATATCAGATGCGTGAAAATCTGATGAATCATCGCGGCATGAACAAGAAAGAAGCCGATGAGGCTGCAGTGAAGTATCTGCAGACCGTTGGTATTGCAAATGCGCCGGACCGGATGAAACAGTATCCGTTCCAGCTGTCCGGAGGTCTGCGCCAGAGAGTTTTGATTGCGATGGTGCTCTCGGCGCAGCCGGACTTATTAATTGCCGATGAACCTACAACAGCACTGGATGTGACCATCCAGAAACAGGTGCTTACGCTGCTGAATGATCTGAAGAAGGATATGAATGCGGGCATTCTGTTTATTACGCACGATCTTGGTGTCGTATCCGAGATAGCAGACCGTGTCGTTGTGCTGTATGCAGGTAGAAAAGTTGAGGAAGGATCTGTGAAGCAGATCATTGAGCATCCGCTGCACCCGTATACGATCGGGCTCCTGGATGCGGTCCCCAACATAGATAAAGATGAGTTTGAACCGAAGCCGATTCCGGGGCAGTTCCCGAATCTGCAGGATGTGATTCCGGGCTGTCGCTTTAACCCGCGCTGTTCGCATGCGAAGGAATGTGATCTGTGCACGAAGGAGAATCCGCAGATGGTTGAAGTGGAGCCCGGTCATTTTGTGGCCTGCCATCTGGTAACAAAGGAGAGTGTATGAGCGAGCCGAAGAAAATACTGGAATTAAGGAAACTCAAAAAGTACTTTCCGGTCAGCGGTGGTAAGAAGCTGAAGGCAGTGGAAGATGTTTCCTTTGTCGTTTATGAGGGTGAGAAGTTCGGCATTGTCGGCGAAAGCGGCTGCGGCAAATCGACACTTGGCAAAACCATTCTGCAGTTGTATGAGCCGACGTCAGGGTCATGCGTGTATTATGGGAAATCGATTCAGGAGCTGAACCCGGAATATATACAGAAGAACATTAATAACCTGAAGAAGCAGCAGGAAAAAGCGGGCGAATATTATCAGAAGAGCCTTGGCACTGATGCAAAGATCAAGGAGCTGAAAGAGAAGGCACAGGGCTATGATGCGGAAGGAAATGCCAGGGACGCAAAAGCCTATGACAAGCTTCAGAAGGAAATCGCCCGGCTGGAATTTGAATCCAAAGAGCTGAAGAAGGAAGCGAGCCGGCAGCTGAGAGAAGGGTCGCGCACGGTCGGTTCGTTGATCCTTTGCAAGGATCTTGATGCGGTAGTGGATCTGTTTACGAAGGCTGAAGATGAAGTGAAACAGGCCCATGCATATCTTCAGAAGTATCAGCAGCTGAAGATTGTGTATGACCGTAACCTTGCGGATATCGATGATATTGACCATGCCGATGAGCGTATCCGGGTTTTGGAGGCGATGGATGGACGTACAGAGGCCCAGGAGGCACGTCTTCAGGATCTGAAAAAAAAGAAGGAACATGTTGCGAAGCTGGACCGCGGCGCCATTGTTCAAAAAGACGAGGAGCTGCTTCAGCAGATGAATGCGCTGCAGGCGGAAGCAAGGGCGCATATACAAAAGGAAGAACAGTACCATCAGCAGGCCTTTGATCAATATCGCGGCAGAGATATTCTTCCATTGACGGAACGGACACAGAATAAAGCCTATCAGGAGAAACTTGACCGTAACTATGAGACTGGCATCAACCTGAGCAAGCTGACAAAGAAGGAACTGCGCAGTCTGCGCCCGGATCTGCAGATGGTGTTCCAGGATCCGGCGGCCAGCCTCGATCCGCGGCAGACGATCGGAAGTGCGGTGGAAGAGCCGTTCCGTCTGCACACAAAGATGTCGGCAGAGACGCGAAAGCAGAGTACGATTAAGCTGTTGACGGAAGTGGATCTGAAGCCGGAACATTATTATTCGTATCCGAATTCATTGTCGGGCGGAATGAAGCAGCGGGCCGGCATTGCCCGGGCCATTGCGCTGGATCCGAGCCTGGTTGTTCTGGATGAGGCGGTATCGGCTTTGGATGTGTCGGTGCAGGCGCAGATTCTGCAATTGCTGGAGCAGTTGCAGAAGGAAAAGAATCTGACCTATCTGTTTATTACACATGATCTTGGTGTAGTGAAGCATTTCTGTGACCGGGTACTTGTCATGTATCTGGGAAATGTGTGTGAGCTGTCTCCGTGCTCGGATCTGTTTCATGAGCCGCTGCATCCGTATACGCAATCGCTTCTGGATGCGGTTCCGCATCTGGATCCGGACCGTAAGACAAGCGATGAGGATGTTCTGCAGGGAGAGGTGCCGAGTCCGATTGATCCGCCTTCGGGATGTCCGTTCCATACCCGGTGCAAAAAATGTATGGAGATCTGTACAAAGGAAAAACCTGTGTCCCGTGAAGTGAAACCCGGGCACTTTGTGGCATGCCATCTGTTTGATAAGGAGGAGGATTGATGTTTGATCCGTTATATCAGCCCTATGCGGGCAACCGGTATTGTGTAACTGCCGCAAACGGAATGGTTGCGACGGGCTCGAACCTGGCGGCGGCAGCGGGACTGGAAGTGATGCGGAATGGCGGCAATGCCATTGATGCGGCGGTTGCGACAGCGGCTGCGTTGACCGTTGTGGAGCCGACGGCAAATGGTCTTGGCTCGGATTCGTTTGCGCTGGTATGGGTTAAAGATCATCTGTATGGTCTCAATTCGAGCGGTTATTCGCCGAAGCATATTTCGCTGGAAGAAGTGAAGAAAAACAATCCGGAAGGGATGCCGAAGTACGGCTGGACGCCAGTGATGGTGCCGGGTGCGGTGAAGGCGTGGCCGACGCTGGTGCAGCGCTTTGGGAAGCTGACGCTGGCTCAGGATCTGGCGCCGGCCATCCGCTATGCTGAGGAAGGATATCCTCTTGGACCGATGCTTTCAAGGATGTGGGAGCGTTCAACGCGTATTTTTCATGAGCGCTTTGATGGGAATCCGGTCTTTAATGAGTGGTTCCGAACGTTTACGAAAGATGGTGAGTCGTATCACTTTGGTGAGATTGTGCGTCTGCCGAATCATGCTCGGACGCTGCGTCTGATTGCGGAAACGGATGCGGACGCCTTCTATAAGGGGGAGATTGCGGATCAACTCGATGCGCAAAGCCGCAGGGATGGCGGCTATATCCGCAAAGAAGATCTGGTGGATTATTCTTCGCAATGGGTTGAACCGATCCGGGTGAACTACCGGGGTTATGAGGTGTGCGAGATCCCTCCCAACGGGCAGGGGATTGCGGCACTGATGGCGCTGAATATTCTTAATAACTTTTCTCTGCAGGCAAAGGAAAGTACGGATACGGTTCATAAGCAGATTGAGGCGATGAAACTGGCCTTTGCGGATACGATGCACTATGTGACGGACCCGAAAGATATGACCGTTGATTATTCCTGCTTTCTGAAGCCGGAGTACGGAGCGATGCGGGCGAAGGAAATCAATGCGGAGGCGAATCTTCCTTCCTTTGTACAGCCTCCGAAGAGCGGTACGGTGTATCTTTGTACGGCGGACGGGGAAGGCAATATGGTTTCCTACATTCAGTCGAACTATATGGGATTTGGTTCGGGCATTGTTCTGGAAGGCTATGGCGTTTCGCTGCAGAACCGGGGTGCTGATTTTTCTTTGAATCCGCAGGATGCCAATGCGCTGGCCCCGCATAAACGCAGCTATCATACGATTATTCCGGGATTTCTCATGAAGGACGGCAAGGCCGTCGGCCCCTTTGGCGTGATGGGCGGATATATGCAGCCGCAGGGTCATCTGCAGGTTGTAAGCAACTTTGTGGACTTCAATCTGAATCCGCAGATGGCGCTGGATGCGCCGCGCTGGCAATGGATTCGAGGAAAGCAGGTGATGCTGGAGCCGTCGTTTAATAATGCGATTGCGCAGGACCTGGTGCGGCGTGGACATGAAATTCAGATTGCGACGGATGGTGTTTCCTTCGGCAGGGGGCAGATGATTGTGCGTCTTGCCAATGGGACGCTGGTGGGCGGTACAGAGTCGCGGACGGATTCGAATATTGCATGCTTCTAAGGACCTGCTCTATGTTGTGCGGAAAAAACTTAATTAGAAATGGGGAAGTGGTGTGATTTACTGGCAGTTATTCAGTGCTTGGTTCCGGATGGGACTGTTTACGTTTGGCGGCGGATATGCGATGCTGCCGATGATTCAGAAGGAAGTGATCGATAAGTATCACTGGGCGACGGAAGATGAAATCATGGATTATTATGCAATCGGTCAGTGTACGCCGGGTATTATCGCGGTAAATACGGCGACGTTTGTCGGCTATAAGATGCGAGGAGTTCTGGGCGGCATCGTTGCTACGCTGGGGGTTGTTTCGCCTTCGTTAATTATCATCGGCGTGATTGCAAAGCTGATCTCGAACTTTTCTTCGCTTGCGGTCGTTCAGCATGCGCTGGCGGGGATCCAGGTCGCTGTCTGTGTACTGATGTATTTTGCAATTTCCAAGATGTATAAGAAGGGCGTCAAGGATGCGCCGGCGTTTGTGATTTTTGCGGCGGCGTTTATTCTTGCATACTTTACAAATATTTCGACGGTGCTTCTGGTGATTGTCGCAGGGGCGGTCGGCTATGTTCTGTATGTGACGGGGAAAAAGAAGGGAGAAAAGGCATGAATACTTTTCTTCTGATGTGCTGGGAATTCTTCAAGACGGGTCTGTTCGCTGTTGGCGGTGGTCTTGCGACGGTTCCGTTCCTGGAAGAGATTTCGGCAAAATACGGTTGGTTTTCGCTCAGCGATCTGACGACGATGATTGCGGTTTCGGAGTCGACGCCGGGTCCGATCGGCATCAATATGGCTACCTATGTCGGTAACCATATGTTTGGTGTTTGGGGTGGTGTTGCGGCTACGCTTTCTCTGGTTGCGCCGTCCATTATTGTCATCTGCATCATTGCGAGGATTCTGGTTCAGTTCCAGAATTCAAAAGTTGTGAAGGGGATCTTCAATGGTCTGCGGCCGGCGGTGGTTGGCTTTATTCTATCGGCTGTGATCAGTATTTATCTGATGTCTCTCTTTAATGTGGATGCGTTCAAGGTGAGTGGGAGTGTTGCGGATCTGTTCCGTTGGAAGGGAATCGTTCTGTTTGCGGCTCTCTTTGCGTTTTACAAATGGAAGCCGAATGTGCATCCGATCATTCTGATCTGCATAGCGGCGGTCGCTGGAATCATATTCTCTTTCTGAGGTTTGGCTTTCTCGCTTGAGAGGGCTTTTTCCTTTCTTGCTGATGACTTAATAAGAAACAGACCTGTGACATTCAATCTGATCTGCGCAGAGCAATTTCATGAGAGGCGTAACAAACAGAAGGTTACCTTAATCTGTTGTAATATTTCTAAAGATAGAAATAATTTGACCGATTGTGGCGCCACATTATTGTGAATGTGGATCGTAATTATTGATGGCTATATTGTGAGTGGAATTGATAATTCGAATAACATGGGGTAAAAATGGCGAAAATTAGATTAGATAATGATTACACTCGTACTGCTCATTATAAGGTGATTAATAAAATACAAAGTAATTTGGATTTTGATTTTCCTGGATATGGAGAAGATAAGTGCTGTAAAGAAGCAACCAATATTATTCGCTCATTAATAAAAAAATCCCTTTTTGCACAGTGTTGGTAAACCTGAGTCTAGAACCGCTTAGTCATGCGGTTCTACGGAATAGTAATCTCGATATCTGAGCGTTTCTGGGATATATAGTGAGCTCACCAGCAGCACT
>Ga0256404_1002857_pt1 | contig 36782 bp, 26 predicted proteins | sample RumenRJG_01DNA_FD_185990 | JGI IMG/M metagenome (GOLD analysis project Ga0256404, IMG submission 185990) | Bovine rumen microbial communities from Lethbridge, Alberta, Canada - RJG_01 | ecosystem: Host-associated > Mammals > Digestive system > Stomach > Rumen | place: Canada: Alberta | collected...
CCGGTCCCCGATTGAATTCAGACACACGGAAAGAAAAAGGGCGTGCCTGCCCGGCCGCAAAACTACGGCCGGGCGGCACGCCCTTTCCCCATGTTCAGTTCCCATACCCATTTTTGTCAAGTAGTTCCGAAAGCTGCACTGTCCTCAGAACCGGAATGGAGCGGTTTACTGAACGGCAGTCACATTCACTGCCTGCGGACCTCTGCTGCCCTCTGCAATCTCGAAGGTGACCTTCTGGCCATCCTCAAGGGTCTTGTAGCCCTCGGCGTTGATGCCGGAGAAGTGAACAAAGATCTCGCTCTTGTCAGCATCGTCGGTGATGAAGCCGTAACCCTTTGTCGCATTGAACCACTTGACTGTACCGTTGTGCATTTTAGTGCCTCCATGATTGATGTAAAAAAATAGTTCGCGGCACAGGTAAACAAAAAACACATATTGTGCAAATCATGGATGGAACTTCCTGATTTACAGAATATGTGAATCCATGCCCACTCATACCACGGATAAAGTATAACAAAGCAAAATTTTTCTGTCAATGCCTTTGTACTTCAGCAGTTTACTTTTTGTGCGACAATTGTCAACGCAGATTCCATACCGGATGCCTCTCTGTGACTGAAACTCCCGCTCCTACACCCTCCGGGCGCCTTACGGCGCCCCGGAGGGAATTGCTTCTACGTAGAGGACTCCGCCCTCTGCCGCTGTGGTTTGTCCTTCTGTGGCGGACACAGTTCCGCTGGCGGATGACGTCTCACCGATTCCGGGAGGCGCCGCCTGCACCACGCCGGCCTGCTCCGTGGCTGCCGGCATCGTTTCCGCCGGTCCGGCCGCGGTCTGCCCTGTGACCGACTGTTCCGTGACCGTCGGCGCTGCAGCCCCCGGCCCTGCAGCCGTCTGTCCCGGTCCCGCCGGCGCGGCCTCCGTCTGTTCTGCAGACGTCTCCGCCGCAGCGGTCTCCTCAGCCGGCTGGGTGTATCCCTTCCTTAAACAGTATTCGTCCCAGCCCACCAGCAGCTCTGTCACCATATCGTAGAGCACGGTGCGATTTTTCTGCCAGATCCCGTCCAGGTCCGACTCCGGCAGGGGGCAGGTGCCAAGACCGGTCTCGATCGTGACAGTGGGGATTCCCATGACCTGGTTCAGCCAGGTCTTCATGCTGCCGATACCGGTGCCGCTGTTTTCGGCCGCCACCAGGCTGTAGCCGGTATCCAGCCGGACCAGCTCCGCGAGCACCTGGTTTCTCGCGTTCACCGCCTCGGGGGCCCCGGGCACGTACCAGTAGATCACCTGGCCCTGGGCGTGATAGCTCAAAACCTCATCAAACTTCTGCTGCCGCACCAGCTGGACAAAGGCCCTGGTCTCCGGCTCGGACTCCGGGGAGGGTCCCTTGTAGAGATCGTTGGCCGGCTTTCCTCTCAGGTCGTTCAGCCCCTCCCAGCCGGCAGTGCTGAAATTCCGGTTCAGGTCCACGCCGCTGCCGTTGTTCTTCCACTTGTTCAGGTACCAGAGGTACTTGTCGGAGTCGGTCAGGAGGTCCCAGTCCGCCCAGCTCTGCAGGATGCCGTTCACCTGGTTCCGCATGCCCTGGGTCCTGAGGCCCTTGATCCCGTACTGGGAGATGGCCACGCCGTCCGGTCCCAGCATGGGAATCACGTGGATGCAGACCGAATTCAGGGAGGTGTCCCCGGCCGCTCTCCGGTCCAGGAGGTCCTTCACCTGCCGCATGAGGAGCTGGGTGGTCATGTACTCCCGGCCGTGGGTGGAGGCGACCGCGAGAATCTTTTTCGGCGCCCCGGCATTGCCCAGCACCGTGCGGTACACGTTCCGGCCGTCCGCCGTGGTGGTCAGGGAGTCCACCGGAATCCCGTAGGCCCCGGCGAGGGCCGCCAGGTCCTGCTCCATCTGCTCGTAGGTGTACATGCCGGTGCCGTTGAAGTAGTATCCGCCAGTCTTCGCCGCCGTGGCCCGGGGAACAAACAGGGCCTCAAAGGAGGATGCCTGGCCCGCCGCCGGACCCACGCCGGCTGCGGCGGCTCCTCCGTTCTTCTTCACCGTGCCCCCGTAGGCGGCCGCCGGCACCGCCGCCAGAACCAGGGCCAGCGCCAGCGCAATTCCCCTGCGCCTCATTCTGTCATTCTGTCTCGTCATATCTGCTCCTTCGCGCTCCGGCACCGCCGGAGCCGATTTTGTGCTGGTGTTTTGACAGCCGCTGCTTTTGCAGCTGATGCCGTTTTATCATAGCAGGCCGCCCCGGTGAAACAAGGCGCTTTTCATTTAAGAATTCTTTACAATCCCTCCTGAAGAAGTTCCCGGACGGTCTGGAAGAAGATCTCCGCGCAGGCCGGGTAGTTCCGGTCGCTGCCGGTCACCAGGCTGATTTCCATCTGCTCCGGGAAATCCGGCAGCTCCAGGCTTAGGAGCGCCGGGTCGGAGGCTGGCCCCTTCTCCGCCAGGGCGATGCTCTCCGGGCAGAACATGGCCATGTCCCGGTTCTTAATAAGGGAGATCTGCACGCTGTAGTCGCTGATGTACACCTGGGTTTTCAGGGTCAGGCCCCGCTCCGCAAGCCACCGGTCCACCGTCTGGTTCAGGGTGCTTCCCTCCGCGTTCCGGACAAAGCTGAGCTCCGGAAGGCGTCCCGGCTCCGCCGCTCTCCCGTCCCGGCTGATCCCGGTTTTCTCTGCCAGGCTCCGGGGCAGGAGCAGAAACACCGGCTCGGAAAACAGCGGTTCCACCCGCACGCCCGGCTCCGGGACCGCGTTCACCCCCAGGAAGCCGTCGATCTTTCCCTGGCGCAGCTCCCTGGCAAGGGCCGAGGTGTCCCCGGTGACGAAGTGGACCTCCACCTCCCGGTAACGCCGGCAGTAGGCGTCCATGAACCGGGGCGCGAGAAATGCCGCCCTGGCCCCGTTGATCCCGAAGGACACGCTTCCCATGTTGCCGTGGTCAATCTCCCGGATTCTCCGCACCAGGTCCTTCTCCTGGCTGTCGCGGCGAAGCAGCGCGTCCCGGACCGCCCGCCCGCTCTCTGTCAGCTCCACCTTCGGGAAGCGCACGAAGAGCTTCGTCTCATACCGCTCCTCCAGCTTCCTGATGTGGGAGCTCAGTCCCTGCTGGCTCATGAACATCCGCTCCGCCGCCTTCGTGAAATTCAGCTCCTCGCAGAGCACCAGAAATGCCTGTTCGCTTGAATTCATGCAGGTCCTCCTCTTCTGCCCGTGTTCCGTTCCGCCCGCCAAGCATCCCGCGGGCCCTGTGTTCCGTCCCGCCCGCCGGGCATCAACCGCGGGGTCTCCTGCCGTCCATTTTATCACAAGCGTTTACTTGTAGTACAGGCCAGAACTTTTGTTTCCATCCTTCTCCGCAATCTTTTATACTGGTTCTGGAAGTTGAAATACCTGAAGCGAAACAGGATTCGGGCGGCGAAGCACCCGGATCCGGGAAAGGAGTTTTATGGGAGAGAACCGTGTTCCCTGCGACGCATGTCCCGGCTCTGATCCGATGCACTACAAGGACCTGAGAAGCGGACAGCTGGTCAACGGAATCGAGCGGGCGGCCCACCGGGCCCTTCTGTACAGCACGGGCCTGGAGGAAGAGGACCTGCACAAGCCGCTGGTGGCCATCGTCAATTCGTTTACGGAAATGGTTCCCGGCCACTTTCACCTGAGAGAACTGGCGAACTACGTCGCCCAGGGCATCTGGGAGGCCGGCGGCGTGCCCCGGGAGTTTTCCACCATCGCCATCTGCGACGGCATCTGCCAGGGCCACAAGGGCATGAGCTACCCCCTGCCCAGCCGCGAGCTGATCGCCGACTCCATCGAGTACATGGTGGAGGCCCACCAGTTTGACGCCATGGTGCTGATGCCGGGCTGCGACAAGATTGTCCCCGGCATGCTGATGGGCGCCATGCGCTGCAACATCCCCGCCATCTTTGTTCCCGGCGGCCCCATGCTCCCCGGAAAGAGCAAGGAGTTCCCCATGCTCACCCTGACGGACATGCGCGAGCTCATCGGGCGCACCCAGACCGGGAAGATGACCGTGAAGGAGCTGATGGCCGCTGAGCAGACCGCTCTTCCCGGCTACGGCACCTGCAGCATGCTCGGCACCGCCAACACCATGAGCTGCATGACCGAGATCCTCGGCATGGCCCTTCCGGGCTGCGGCCTGGCCCACGCGGTCAGCGCAAAGAAGCGCCGCATCGCGAAGCAGAGCGGCCGCCGCGTGGTGGAAATGATCAAAGAGGACCTGAAGCCCCGGGATATCATGACCCGCGAGGCCTTAAGGAACGGCATCAAGGTCAGCATGGCCATGGGCGCATCCACCAACAGCACCCTGCACCTGCCGGCCATCGCCCGGGAAGCCGATCTGGACATCAGCCTGGCTGACTTCGACGAGCTCTCCCGCAAGGTGCCCTACATCTGCAACATAAAGCCCTCCGGCGCCCATCCGTTGATCGACCTGGAGGACAGCGGCGGTCTGCCGGTGGTCATGAAGGCCGTGGAATCCCTGCTCGACACCTCCGTGAAGACCGTCACCGGAAAGACCCTGGCGGAAGACCTGGCAGAGGTCGAGCCGGTGGAGAACGACGTGCTCTTCTCCCTGGAGCACCCGAAGAAGCCCGAGGGCGGCCTGGCCATTCTCCGCGGAAGCCTCGCGCCGAAGGGTGCCGTGGTGAAGCAGAGCGGCGTGAAGCCCAGCATGTACCACTTCGAGGGGAAGGCCCGGGTCTTCACCTCCATGGAAGACGCCTGCAAGGCGGTCTCCGGCGGCGAGATCAACAAGGGCGACGTGCTGGTGATCCGCTACGAGGGACCCAAGGGCGGTCCCGGCATGCGGGAGATGCACATGGTCACCAGCCTGATCGTGGGCCGCGGCATGGACGAGATGTGCGCCCTGGTCACCGACGGAAGATTCTCCGGCTCCACCAGAGGACCGTGCATCGGCCACGTCTCCCCGGAGGCGGCGGCGGGCGGACCCATCGCCATCGTCCAGGACGGAGATCCCATCCTCATCGATATTCCGGAGCGCCGCCTGGAGCTGCAGATTCCGGAGGAGGAGATCCAGCGCCGCTTCGAGAACTGGAAGCCCATGCGGAAGGACCGCACGCCGGCCCTGAACCGCTACGCCTCCCTGGTCACCAGCGCCGACGAGGGCGCCGTGCTCAGAAGGCCCGAGACCTGAAACTAAAAATCCTTAGAATACGCCGAGGGGCCGGGAAAATCCCGGCCCCTCAGTTATGTTGTCTTGTTAAATCGTTCCCTCATTCCGGAAACGGCGTCACAGCGCCGGTTTCGCGGCGCCGCGCCTCATTACTTCCTGTTCACGGCCGCCGTCACCAGGCCCGTCAGCGCGAAGAGGGCAATGGCGTTCGGCAGCACCATCAGCTGGTTGAAGAGGTCCGACAGCTCCCACACCAGGTCGTTGGAGGCCAGGGTCCCCAGGAAGATGAACACCAGGGCGATGACCTGGTAAACCTTCACCGCGCCGCGGCCGAAGAGGTAGATCACGTTGATCTTTCCGAACATGTTCCAGCTGAGGACCGTGGAGAAGGCGAAGAAGAAGAGGCAGACCGCCACGAAGATGCTGCCGGCCTGCTGGCCGAACACCACGCTGAAGGCCGTCTGGGCCAGGTTCGCCTTTCCGACGGTCTCTCCCGCCGCGTTCACGACGCTCTCGGACCAGCCCGCAGAAAGCAGGCCGCCCTTCGTGTAGAGGGTGGAGATGATCACCAGGGCGTTCAGGGTCAGCACCACAAAGGTGTCGATGAACACGCCCACCATGGCCACGGTTCCCTGGTCGTGGGGGTGGTCCACATGGGCCTGGGCGTGGGCGTGGGGTGTGGAGCCCATACCTGCCTCATTGGAGAAGAGTCCTCTCTTGGCGCCCTGGGAGACAGCCGTCTTCAGCGCAGTACCCACGCTGCCGCCAATGATGGCCTGGGGCTGGAAGGCGTAGCGGAAAATGAGGCCGAAGGTCTCGGGAAGGGTCTGGATGCGGAGGAGCAGCACCAGGAGACCTCCCACCAGGAAGATGGCCGCCATCACCGGCACCACCTTTTCCGTCACCGCCGCCAGCCGGTCCATCTCACCCACAAAGATGAAGGCGCAGAAAATCACCAGGGCGATGCCCACCGCCCAGGAGGGCACACCGAAGGCGGTGTGGAAGGTGGAGCCGATGGAATTGGACTGCACCATGCAGCCGAAGAAGCCCAGGGCCAGGATGATGGCCACCGCGAAGAAGCCCGCCAGGAACCGGCCGCTGCTGCCGGGGAAGGCCGTGGTGATGTAGTAGACCGGGCCGCCCAGGATGTGCCCGTCCTTCCCGCGGATCCGGGTTTTCTGGGCCAGCACCGCCTCGGCGTAAATGGTGGCCATGCCGAAGAAGGCGATGATCCACATCCAGAAAATGGCGCCGGGGCCGCCGGTCAGGATGGCGCCGGAGGCGCCCACGATGTTTCCGGTGCCCACCTGGGCCGCGATGGCGGTGGCCAGGGCCTGGAAGGAGCTCATGCCGGTCTTGTGCCGCTTTCCGCTTAGGGAGAGGTTCCCGAAGACCCGGCGGAGGCCCTCGCCGAAGCAGCGGATCTGGATAAAGCGGGTCTTCACGGAATACCAGAGACCCACTGAAATTAACAGGATCACAAGGATGTAGTCTGACAGGTACGCGTTGATGGTCTGCACAAGTTTCAGAAGCATGGTGTGTGCCCTCCGGTCAGTTCCCGCGCTCCGGACGAGGCGGATGCGGGCGGTTCCGCGGTGTACTCCCGCGGAACAGAAAAAAGCTGCCGTGACTCCGGCAGCTTCTTAAGGGCACTGAGAGGGAATGCGCGAAAACAGCAGTCCCGTTCCGTCCTCTGTCCTTTTACCTGAGAGATTCGGCGGTTTCCCGCCTTGCACCTTCGGTACTCTTATCGAGCTTCTCCAGAGTCACATCCATTTCCGGTCCTCTCCCGCTCACGCGGGAACCTGTGAGTTTCACTCCTTCGGCGAAGCACCATCTGCTTCTTTTCCCGGAAATTTCAACGTATTATGCGATTGCGTCAATTACGATAACACGATACGGAATGCGTGTCAATCCCGTTTTACAGCGTCCGGTCCTGCAGGCGCGCCGGGGCGTCGGGCCAGCCTCGACGGAATCGTTCTTTCGGCCCTGTTCTCCCTTCTCCGTCCTGTGTTATGATGTAAAAGCAAACGGCGGGGGAGCCGGAACCGCGGCCCCTCACGCCTGACCGCGCGCCCGGCAGGCCGGGCACGATGGAATGCTACACATTATCGAATATGGGAGGAACCAAAGATGAAAAAGAACCGACCGCTTCACCAGCGCGCCCTCGGCGTCCTGCTGGCAGTCACTCTGCTTCTGGTACCGGTCCTCATGACAGGGTGCTCCGGCACCGCCCCGGCCTCCGGAACCACCGCCGCCTCAGGCCAGTCCGCCGCAGCGGGGACCTCCGCCGCCGGCTCCGAAGGCGCCGCAGACGAGACAAAGGCAACGGAATCAGGCGCCGCCGGAAGCGCCGCGGAGAGCCAGGCAGCGGCAGCCGAGAGCGGCGCCGCGGGAACAGATGGGGCCGAGCCGGCATCCGCCGCGGAACCGGTCCCGGCCAAGGAGGAGATCTCGGCCCCGGCCCTCACCGTGGAAGCCTTCCCAAAGACCGACGGCTCCACCGCGACCCTTCCCCTCTACTGGATGCTCTACCGGCTCTGCACCGGTGCCACCCAGGAGGAGGCGGAGAGCTCCATCACCTTCACCAAGACCAACAACGCCTACACCCGCCTCATGGACGGGGATGTGTCTCTGGTGATCGCCTACGAGCCCGGCCCAACCGCGAAGGAGGACCCCCGGTACAAGGACCTCACCCTGAAGCCCATCGGCCTGGACGCCCTGGTCTTCCTCTGCAACACCGGAAACCCGGTGGAGTCCCTGACCACGGAGGAGCTGCAGAATATCTACTCCGGAAAGCTGAAGAACTGGAAGGAGGTGGGCGGCAGTGACGTGGAGATCGTGGCCTTCCAGCGGGAGGTGAACTCCGGCTCCCAGACCCTCATGGAGAACCTTCTCATGAAGGACATCCCCATGGCCCCGGCCCCGGCGGTGTTCCGCCCCTCGGAGATGGGCGAGCTGATCGACGGCGTGGCGAAGTACTCCAACACGGAGAACGCCCTGGGCTACTCCGTCTACTTCTACGCGAAAAACATGTACACCCGGCCGAACCTGCGCTTCATGGCGGTGGACGGGGTCCTGCCCTCCAACGAGACCATCCAGAGCGGCGAGTACAAGTACGTGAATCCCTTCTACGCCGCCGTCCGGAAGGACGAGCCCGCCGATTCCGAGGCGAGCCTCCTGTTTGACTGGCTCACCAGCGGCGACGGCCAGTCCCTGGTGGAAGCCACCGGCTATGTGGGCGTGGAGCCCGGCACCAAGGTCCTCCCCGAGAAGTACCGGAAGGAAATGGAGCTGGCCGCCCCTGACGCGTCTCTCCGGGAAAACAACCACGGCCTCGCCGTCAGCGGCTCCTCCTATGACGGGGACGCCGGCGTGGTCTTCTTCGACTCCCGCCTGAACCTCATTGGCCGGAACAGCCAGATCACCCTGGAAGGCGACGAGGACTTCGGCCTGATCCGCGGGAAGGTGGTCCCCGCCAACCCCCTCATCTACGCGGAGTACGGCGAGAGCGGAACCGTCGAGGAGGCGCCGGACGAGAACCCGGTGGGCCTCTTCTCCCCGGAGGAGGACCGCTGGATCGTGGAGCCCACCTACTCCTACTGCTACACGGAGAGCCAGGACGGGGAGCACGCCATCTACTACATGGGGAACTGGATTGATCAGTACGACGAAGACGGGAACGCCAAGCCTTACACCATCGATCTCTACAACGAGGACGGGGAGCTGATCCGCACGGTGGAGATCAGGGACTGGGATGAGGAGAGCCGCCTCCTGGAGAACACCATCCGCCACGGGGACAGCTATGAGACCATCGAGCCCCCTGCCATGGGCTTAAAGGAGGATGAGCGCATCCTGGTGCTGAAGAACGGCGTCCGCATCCGCGAGAACTGGGGCGAGGAGGAGCACTGCTCTATTGAGAAGGACGGGGTTGTCCTGGCCGAGGGCGGGTCCCTGCAGCTTCTGCCCGCCATGTCCGACAGCTTCAGCGAGGACCGGCTCCCCTGGCACTGGGTCATCGCGGGCTTCTATGACAGCGGGTACAATCCGGAGACCGACGAGTACTACTACCAGGAGGGCGAGAAAGTGCTGCTGGACGGCACGGGAACCGAGCTGCTCCGCCTCACCGCGGGGGAGGAGGCCTACATCGCCCTGGCGGACCGCTTCTTTGTGGTCCTGGGGAACTATGACTCGGGCAAGTATACCGTGTATGACTACGAGGGCAATGAGCTCATGAGCTGGATCGTTCCCGACACCTGGGAGTACGGAGATTGATTATACAGGACTAGTGACTATGATCCGAACCGTGATTTTTGATATCGACAACACCCTCTACTGCTTTGACGCGGCCCACGCGAAGGCCATGGAGGCCCTCTCCCGCTACGCGGAAACGGCCTTCGGCTGGTCCGGGGAGGAGCTCCGGCGCCGGGCACTCAGCATGCAGAAGGCGCTCCGGGACCGCATGGGGGACGTGAGCGCCATCCACAGCCGCCTGATCCGCTTCCAGAACATGCTGGAGGCCGAGGGCCTGCCCCTGCACCCCCACGCCCTGCGGATGTACGAGGCCTACTGGGAAACGCTCCTAAAGTCCATGGAGCCCTCCCCCGGCGTCGAGGAAGTACTGCGGGAGCTGAAACGGCGGGGAATCACCGTGGGCGCGGGGACCGATATGACCGCCCTCATGCAGTTCCGGAAGCTCACGGACTTAAACCTCCTGCCCTGGTTCGACTTCATCGTCACCAGCGAGGAGGCCGTGGCCGAGAAGCCCTCCCCGGGGCTCTTCTCCCTCTGCGTGAAGAAGGCCGGCTGCGCCCCGGAGGAGTGCCTCTTTGTGGGGGACAACCCGTCGAAGGATATCGCCGGCGCGCTCCAGGCCGGCATGCGCGCGGTGCTGTTTACCGCCTACACAAAAAGGGCGCCTGAAAGCGCCCCGCTTCCGGAGGGCTGCCTGGTGACGGACAGCCTCCGGGACATCTTAAGCCTGCCCGGCCTGAACCCCGATCCGGAGCACCCGGCCTGAGGACCGTTCCTCATGTGACAGAAACATTCAACACTCGTTTCAGAATCGTGCGCAGTTTCAGAATGCTGCGCAGCGGAAAAGAAAGCGGCCCGGTTTCATCCGGCGCCGCTTTTTTTCGATTTCACGAGCAGAAGGTACAGGCTGTAGCAGCTCTCCGAGGAGCAGAGCAGAATCCAGCCGATCAGCACCGCGTAGCTGATGCCCCGGATCCCGTACCGGGGCACCAGGAGGGCCGAGAAGGTCACGCGGGTGATGATCTGCATGAGGGAGGCCGCCATGGTGAGGCGGAGCCGCCCCAGCCCCCGGAAAAAGCCCTGCAGGAACTCGTTCACGAAGGCGATGGTGTAGATCCACCCCATAAACCCGGTGTAGCGGACCCCCGCGGCCACGATGGCCGGGTCCGAGGAGAAGATCCCGATGAGCTTCTCCGGCACCAGGATGCAGAGCAGGGACAGGGGCAGGGCCATGAGCACCTCCGTCAGGAGCCCGCTGAAATAGAACTGCTTCACCCGCCCGGTGTTGTCCCTTCCCAGGTTCTGGGAGATGCTGACCACAATGGCGGCGCTGATGCCCTGGGAGAAGCAGAACAGGAACTGCTCCGTCCGCATGCCCATGTTGTAGCCGGACACCGCCTCGTTGCCGAGCCCCGTCAGCATGCCCTGGATCAGCATGCGGCCGATGCTGACAATGGCGTACTGCACGGAGGACACGTAGGAAAAGGACAGGAGCGACGCCCCCAGCTTCCAGTCCGGCCTCAGCTCCCCGAGGGGCATGCGCAGCGGCGACCTTCCCCTGTAAATGATGCAGAACAGGCAGGCCGCGGAAAAGAGCTGGGAGAACACGGTGGAGCAGGCGACGCCCTGTATGCCGAGCCCCAGCTTCCCCACCAGCAGGAGGTCCAGGGCCGCGTGCAGCAGCGAGGACAGCAGAAGCACCAGGAAGGGGGAGCGGGAATCTCCCGTGGCCCGGAGTGCCGCCGCCAGGTAGTTGTAGAGGAAGCAGAACAGAAGCCCCGCCAGGATGATGTGCAGGTAGCACATGGCCTCCTCCAGGGCCTCCGGGGAGACGCCCTGGGCCGTCAGCACCCGCCGGCTGAACAGAAGGCCCAGAAGGGACAGAAGGAGGGTGATGCCCGTGCCGCCGGTCAGGGCCGTGGCGTGGGAGCGCCGCAAGGTCTGCTGGTCCCGGGCGCCGAATTCCCGGCCGATGAGCACGCTGACCCCGAGACAGCCCCCCTGGATCAAGGCGTAGAGCACGTCCATCACCGGGGACGCCACGCTAATGCCCGTCAGGGGGACGCTGCCGAGGAACCGCCCCACCACCGCTGCGTCGACGATGTTGTAGAGCTGCTGGAAAATATTTCCCGCGATGACAGGCGCGGCAAACACCAGAAGTCCCTTCATGGGACTTCCGTTCATCAGGAGCTCGTTTTTCCTGTATCCGGCCATAGTTACCGTTTTACTTTCTCTTGTAGCCCGTGACCATGGTCATGAAGAAGCAGACCACCGTCGCCCAGGCAAAGAACTTATGCCACTTCATATAGCTCTCCCTTCTCTTTTTCCTCTCCGCCAGCACCTGGACCGTCAGCTCCGGGTCGATCCGGTCCCCGCAGTGGGCGTACTGCAGCTGGTCCCCCATGATCTTCTTCATGAGGTCAAAGGCCGGAAGGCCGGTGCAGTGGCAGGTGTAATAGACGGTGGGGCGCTTTTTCAGCTTTCTCGCGGTCTCCCGGATGTACTGCCGCTCCTCGTCGGTGTAGGCGTCCTTCTTCATCATGTGGAAGCCGCTGATCACCACGTCGGGGGAACCGCCCAGCACCTCCCGGAACCGGTCCAGGATGTTCAGGATCCCGTTGTGGGCGCAGCCCGACAGCAGGTAGCGCTTCCCGTTCTGGGTGATCACCAGGCACTGCTCGTGCACAAAGGAATCCGGCACCAGCGCATCCCCCTGCTTCTCCTTCAGGTTCCCGTTGGAAGAGGGGCGTCCCCACCGGTCCCGGATGTCGCTGAAGAGGAAGAGCTCCTCGTCGATCTTCAGCTCCCCCTCCGTGACCACCAGCTGGGGCAGGCCGTGAATCTCCGGGTCCAGGCCGATGTAGTCCGGGTCCGGCTTGTAGGGCCGCTCGGCGTAGAAATCGCCGAAAGCCTTTTTGTGGATGTAGATCTTCGCCTCCGGGTTGATGGCCGCGAAGGGCATGATGCCGCCGCCGTGGTCGAAGTGGCCGTGGCTTAGGATCACCGTGTCCACCGCCTTCAGGTCCACTCCCAGCTTTTCCGCGTTTTTCAGCGTCTCCTCCGAGGGGCCCAGGTCCATTAAGAGCCTGTGCTTCTCAGTCTCAATATAGAAGCTCAATCCGTGGAGCGGGCACAGCCCCTCGGCTCCCTCCGTGTTTTCCATGAGATTGATGATTTTCACTGCCGGCATACCTCCTTTTCCCTGTCTCTGCTCTTCATCATACACCCGGGACCGCCCGCCCGCAAAGGGGATGTCTCTCCGGCACTGATTCAACGAATATCGTTACCCGTTTGACCGATTGAAATTGGAATTGTATAATAGTATCCACTCATCAGACGGAGGTCCGGCCTTTTTGCCGGAAAACTCCACGTCTTTGCATTTTCTAAAGGGGGTTATGTATATGGAGCGTGAATCATTTCAGTCGCGGATCGGATTTATCCTGGTCAGCGCCGGATGCGCCATCGGAATCGGGAATGTGTGGAAATTCCCCTATGTGACCGGCGCCAACGGAGGCGGTGTTTTCGTCCTCTTCTACCTGCTCTTCCTGGTGATCATGGGCCTTCCGGTCCTGACCATGGAGTTCGCCGTGGGCCGGGCGTCCAGAAAGAGCGCCTACCTGGGCTTCATGGCCCTGGAGCCGAAGGGCAGCAAGTGGCACCTCCACGGCCTGGTGTGCGCCGGCGGCTGCACACTGCTTATGATGTACTACACCACGGTCTCCGGGTGGATGCTCTCCTACTTCATCAAGTTCCTCACCGGAACCTTTGAGGGCATGCAGGCGGACCAGGTGGACGGCGTCTTCGGCGCCATGCTGGCCTCTCCCCAGGAGATGGGCCTCTTCATGGTCATCACCGTCATCGGCGGCTTCCTGGTCTGCTCCCTGGGCATCCAGGCCGGCGTGGAGCGGGTCACCAAGGTGATGATGACCGGCCTGCTGGTGCTGATCGTGGTCCTCGCCGTTCACAGCCTGATTCTGCCGGGCGCACGCGAGGGACTCAGCTTCTACCTGCTGCCGGATCTGTCCCGGGCGAAGGAGCAGGGTCTCGGCCAGGTGATCACCGCCGCCATGAACCAGTCCTTCTTCACCCTGAGCCTCGGAATCGGCTCCATGCAGATCTTCGGAAGCTACATGAACAAGGAGAAGACCCTCGCCACCGAGGCGGTCTGGATCCTGATCCTCGACACCTTCGTGGCCCTGACCAGCGGCCTCATCATCTTCCCCGCCTGCTTCTCCTTCGGCGTGGAGCCCAACGCCGGCCCGGCCCTGATCTTCATCACCCTGCCCCGCGTGTTCCTGAACATGGCGGGCGGCCGCCTCTGGGGCACCCTGTTCTTCCTGTTCATGACCTTCGCCAGCTTCTCCACCGTCATCGCGGTGTTCGAGAACATCCTGGCCTTCTTCGTGGACACGCTGGGCTGGAGCCGCCAGAAGGCCTCCCTGATCTGCTGCATCTTCGTGCTGATCGCCAGCCTTCCCTGCGTGCTGGGCTACAACGTCCTGTCCGACCTCCGCATCATCGGCGACCGGGACGTGCTGGACAGCGAGGACTTCATCGTCTCGAACCTGATGCTGCCCCTGGGCGCGCTGGTGTTCCTGCTCTTCTGCGTGACCCGCTACGGCTGGGGCTTCAAGAACTACCTGAAGGAGGCCAACGAGGGCGCCGGCATCAAGATCGCCGAGGGCCTGCGGTACTACTTCCTCTTCGTCCTTCCCATCCTGATCCTGGTGATCCTGGTGCAGGGACTGCGGTAAACATTGCTTCAGACCCGAACCGGGGGCAGATTCCTGCCCCCGGTTCTTTTTGATCTTTTTATTTCAGCGGAGGATGCTGAAGCGCGCGGGCCCGCCTCCCCTTCCTCACTTCCAGCTCAGCCGGTGCAGCTCCCCGGTCCTCTTCAGTCCCGGGAAGTCCTGCTGCCGCAGGGCCTCGTAGAGCACGATGGCCGCGGCGTTTGAGAGGTTCAGGGAGCGGGTCTCGTCCCACATGGGGATCCGCACGCAGCGGTCCTCCCTCTCCCTGAGGATCTCCTCCGGGATACCCCGGCTCTCGGGGCCGAACATGAGGAAGCAGTCCGGCTCGTACCGCACCTCGGTGTAGACCTGGTGGGCCTTGGTGGTGGCGTACCAGATGGGCTTCTCCCCCTGCTCCTCCAGGAAGTCCTCGTAGCTGTCGTAGGTTCTGAGCTTCAGCCTGGGCCAGTAGTCCAGGCCGGCCCTCTTGATCTCCTTCTGGGCCAGGGAGAAGCCCAGGGGCCCGATCAGGTGGAGGCACACGTCTGCCGCCACGCAGGTCCGGCCGATGTTTCCGGTGTTCAGGGGGATTTCCGGCTCATACAGGACAATGTTCAACATGGTTTTTCCTTCTTTTCCTTTCGGTTTCGCTGCCTCCTATCCTACCCCATTCTCTATTTTTTGTGTAGCCGCCTCTTCGCATCCGGCCGCGGAAGCCCTCTGAATTCGATCAGCGGAAACCTGCATTCGCCCCCGCGGGCCCCATGGATCCGGTCGGCGGAGGCCCTGTTTCCGGCCCTGCGGAGGCCCCTTATAATTCCCCGGAATTCCTCTCGGAAACTGATTGCATTCTCCCCCCATTCATGTATAATGTTATTGCTTCGGGTTTAAAAAAAATAAACCATTTGATTAGTTTTACTAACCTCAAACAGAAGGAGCCTTCCATGAACGTCGGACACCGCATCAGACAGCTGCGGACGAAAAACAACCTGACCCAGGAGGAACTGGCGAGCCGCTGCGAGCTCACCAAGGGGTACCTCTCCCAGCTGGAAAACGACCTGGCAACGCCCTCCCTTCCCACCCTTGAGGACATCGTGGTGGCCCTGGGCACCAACCTCTCCCAGTTTTTCAAGGAGGACGAGCGCCAGGCAAAGGTCACCTTCGATGAGGACGACTACTTTGTGGACGAGAAGGACGGCTACACGGTCCGGTGGATTGTGCCGAACGCCCAGAAGAACGACATGGAGCCCATCCTGGTGGAGATTCAGCCGGGACAGCGCTCCCAGGTCATGCAGCCCCACGAGGGCGAGGAGCTTGGCTACGTCTTAAGCGGGCGGGTCACGCTGGTGAACGGCTCGGACCAGCATCCCCTGAAGCGCGGAGAGACCTTTTACATCAACGGCGACTACGAGCACTGGCTGAAAAACGACGGCAGCCACCCGGCCCAGGTTCTCTGGGTCTGCACCCCGCCCATGTTCTAACCAATGGAGGTACTGCCATGGCAACCCGCAACCTGATTGAATTCCGCAACATCGTGAAGAGCTTCGACGGCCAGGTGGTGCTGAAGGGCATCAACCTGAACATTGCGGAGAATGAGTTCGTGACCCTGCTGGGACCCTCCGGCTGCGGAAAGACCACCCTTCTCCGGATCCTGGGCGGGTTCCTGGAGCAGGACGAGGGCACCGTCATCTTCGACGGCGAGTGCATCGACAAGGTGCCGCCCTACAAGCGGGAAATCAACACCGTGTTCCAGCGCTACGCCCTCTTCCCCCACATGAACGTCTATGACAACATCGCCTTCGGCCTGCGCATCAAGAAGACCGGCGAGGACATCATCGCCCAGAAGGTGGGGCGCATGCTGTCCCTGGTGAACCTGGAGGGGTACGAGAAGCGGAACGTGACCCTGCTCTCCGGCGGCCAGCAGCAGCGTGTGGCCATTGCCCGGGCCCTGGTGAACGAGCCCAACGTGCTGCTCCTGGACGAGCCCCTGGGCGCCCTGGACTTAAAGCTCCGGAAGGAGATGCAGCGGGAGCTGAAGCGCATCCAGCAGGAGGTGGGCATCACCTTCATGTACGTGACCCACGACCAGGAGGAGGCCCTGACCATGAGCGACAAGATCGTGGTCATGAACGCCGGCGAGATCCAGCAGATCGGCACCCCCCTGGAGATCTACAACGAGCCGGTGAACGAGTACGTGGCCCGGTTCATCGGGGAGAGCAACATCGTGGACGGCATCATGAAGGAGGACTACCTGGTCCACTTTGACGACCGGGACTTCGAGTGCCGGGACTTCGGCTTCCGGACCAACGAGCCGGTAGACGTGCTGATCCGCCCCGAGGACCTGAAGATCGTGAAGCCCGAGGAGGGCATCTCCCGGGGCGAGGTGAAGTCCGTCCTCTTCAAGGGCGTCCACTACGAGCTCATGGTGGAGACCCGCACCGGTACCAGCAAGACCATCCAGATGCACGTCATCACCCAGCACGACATCTCCAACGAGCAGGCGAAGGAGAAGATCAGCGCCAACGACTTCTACGTGGACCTGGACGACCTGGTGAACAGCGAGATGACGGACCGCGACTATATCTCCATCGCCAACGCCCAGGCCTGGGAGCAGGGCGAGGACGAGCGGGACATCTCCATCACGAAGATCAATCACAACATCGAGCAGAAGCCCGGCGTGTACAGCATCACCTTCGGCACGGAAAAGGGCACGGAGGTGACGGTGAAGGTCTACGTGGTGCAGCCCAAGTACGTGGAGGATGCCCGGCACAACATCGGAATCAGCGCCCTGGACTTCTTCATCACCCCCGACGAAATCGAGGAGTCCATGGCCATCAGCACCGACCTGAAGACCTGGGCCAGCGCCGAGGCCTGGAACCTGCAGGACGACTCCCCGGTGGAAATCACCGACGTGAAGTACGACTTCGACCCCTCGGAGATCGAGGAGGGCTCCTACGAGATCACCTTCTCCACCAAGGGCCGGGTGTACAAGATCGAGACCACCACGAGCCACGAGGCGGGGGACCGGGTTGGCCTCCTGCTGGACCCCGACGACATCCACGTCATGCACAAAATGGTGCCGGCGCTTTAACGCAGCCAGTCACAGAATAAGCGGAAAGGGCGGAAACATATGAAAGCATTTTCCAGGCTGACCTATCCCTATATCGCGTGGCTGTCGGTCTTCATTGTTGCCCCCATGTTCATGATCTCGCTCTACGCCTTCACGAACCAGGGCAACGACACCATGCTCTTCCAGTTCACGCTGGAAAACTTCGCGAAGTTCCTGAATGACCCGGTCTTCATGCGGGTGCTGGTCACCTCCCTCCGGGTCGCCTTCTTCACGACCGTGTTCTGCATCCTCATCGGGTACCCGGCGGCGCTGATCATCGCGAACCTCCCGGACCGGCAGCAGACCATGATGACCCTGCTGCTGACCCTGCCCATGTGGATCAACATGCTCCTAAAGACCTACGCCTGGCGGGGCATCCTCTTAAACTTCAGCTTTACCAGCGAGATGAAGGTGTTCATCGGCATGGTGTACGACTTCCTGCCCTACATGATCATCCAGATCCTCACCGCCATCTCGAAGCTGGACAAGAGCCTCCTGGAGGCCAGCTACGACCTGGGAGCCAACAAGGTGCAGACCTTCTTAAAGGTGACGCTCCCCTTGAGCGTACCCGGCATCATCTCCGGCATCACCCTCGTGTTCCTGCCGGCGGTCTCCAGCTTCGTGATCCCGAAGCTCCTCGGCGGCGGCGACTACGTGCTCATCGGAAACCTGATCGAGATCTACTTCCTGACTGCCGGCGACTGGAACTTCGGCAGCGCGATCTCCCTCATCATGGCGCTGATCATCATCGCTTCCATGTGGCTCACCCGGAAGCTGGACAAGAATCAGGACGAAGAGTGAGGTGCGGCGGATGAATAAGAAAAAGACCCTGGTCGGACGCCTGACCGACTGCTATCTCCTGCTGATCCTCCTGTTTATCTACCTGCCGATCCTGTACGTGGTGATCTTCTCCTTCAACGAGAGCAAGTCCCTGACCAAGTTCACGGGCTTCTCCCTCCGCTGGTACGAGAGCATGCTCCACGACCGGACCATGCAGCAGGCCATCTACTACACGGTGCTGGTGGCCGTCATCGCCACCGTGGTCTCCACCATCGTGGGAACCATCGCCGCCATCGGCCTCTCGAAATCGAGGAAGCTTCTCCGGAGCATTGTCCTGGAGATCAACAACCTGCCGGTCATGAACCCGGATATCGTCACGGCCATCGGCCTCATGCTGCTCTTCATCTCGGCGAAGGTGGAGCTGAGCCTCGTGACCCTGATCCTGGCCCACATCAGCTTCTGTATTCCCTACGTGATCCTCTCCATCATGCCGAAGCTCCGGCAGCTGGACGACAACGTGGCAGAGGCCGCCCTGGACCTGGGGGCCACCCCCTGGCAGGCACTGACGAAGGTGATCATCCCCCAGATTTTCCCGGCCATCATCTCCGGGGCACTGATCGCCTTCAGTATGTCCTTTGATGACTTCGTCATCTCCTTCTTCACGGCGGGCGTGGGGATCAACAACATCTCCATGTACGTCTACTCCATGAAGCGCTACAACCCGGGCATCAACGCCCTCTCCACCCTGATCGTGGTGGTGGTGACCGTGATTCTCATCCTGGTCAACGTCATTCCCACCCTCCGGGAGCGGAAGGAAGCGAAAGCCGTCCGCTGACCGTTCCACCGATTCAATCTGATTCATTTTTTACAGGAGGTATTCCAATGAAAAAGCACCTGATCTTCGCGGCAGCTGCCGCCTGCTTCCTCGTCCTGGCTGCCTGCGGCGGCAGCAAGCCCCAGGAGACCAAGGCCGAGGCCCCTGCCGCGCAGCCTGCCGCACAGCCCGCCGGAAACGCCGGAAGCGAGGCCGCGGCAGATGCCGGCGAGCCCGACATCGGCAACGGCGTTCTGAACGTCTACAACTGGGGCGAGTACATTGCCCAGGAGGTCCTGGACAACTTCGAGGAGAAGTACGGCGTCACCATCAACTACTCCCTGTACGCCTCCAACGAGGAGATGTACACCAAGCTCCTCTCCGGCGCCTCCTACGACATCCTGATTCCCAGCGACTACATGATCGAGCGACTGATCAAGGAGAAGATGGTCCAGCCCATCGACAAGTCCATCGTGACCAACCTGGACTGCCTGACCGAGGGCGCCAGGAACCTGGACTGCGACCCGGACAACACCTACATGGTCCCCTATCTCTGGCAGAGCGTGGGCATCCTCTACGACGTGACCAAGATCCCCACCGAGAAGATCGAGGAGGCCGGCTGGGACATCTACCACGATCCCGAGTACGCGGGCCACACCTACATGTACGACTCCGAGCGCGACTCCTTCATGATGGCCTTCAAGGCCCTGGGCTACTCCGCCAACACGGAGAACCCGGACGAGATCCAGGCGGCCTTCGACTGGCTCAGGGAGGCCGACAAGGCGGTCCAGCCCGCCTACGTCACCGACGAGGTCATCGACTCCATGGCCAACGGCGAGAAGTGGATGGCGGTGGTCTACAGCGGCGACGCCGCCCTGATCAACACCATGAACGAAAACATGCTCTACTGCGAGCCGAAGCAGGGCACCAACTACTGCGTGGACGCCATGGTGATTCCCGCCAACGCGAAAAACCCCCAGCTGGCGAACCTCTTCATGAACTACATCCTGGAGTACGACAACAGCATGGCCATCTCCGAGGAGGTGGGCTACACCTCCGTCAACGACCAGGTGATGCAGGACTGCTACGGCGCCGGCGGCGCCTACGAGGGCATCGACGCCTACATCCCCCGCTCCGGCTACGAGAAGGACGAGGTGTTCCACGACAACGAGACCCTGAAGAAGCAGCTGTCCGAGCTCTGGATCAAGGTGAAGCTGCACCAGTAATCCGAGGCCCAAAGATTGTTTCAGACAGAGGAGACGCCGTTTCCGGACGGCGGTCTCCTCTTTTTTGTGCCTGGCCGACGGAGCGGGACGTGGCTTTTGGTCCGATTGGAGGTGTGAAAACCGCCGGAGATGGCGTATGATAAAGATAAACGTGAACGAAACCCCTGTGGAACACATCCCCGGCAGCCCTGCCGGAGAAACGGAGGGATCCCATGAACGACACCGCAATGCTTCCGGAGAGCGCAGTTTCCGGACAGACAGATCCTGTCCCGGCCGCGCCTTCGGGGGACGCCGCCGTCAAAGAGCAGAAGTGCCCGGCCTGCGGCGGGAGCATGCGCTTTGACCCGGAAAAGGGCCTGCTGGTCTGCGAGTTCTGCGGAACCACGCAGAAGGTCCGGGAGGAGCCGTACAAGGCCAAGGGCTTCGATTTCGACGCGCTGAACGAGAAGGCGACGGATCCTTCGGCCGCTGCCCTCCCGGTCTACCACTGCGTGTCCTGCGGGGCAGAGCTGATCGCGCCCCCGGAGCAGATGGCCCTGACCTGCCCCTACTGCTCCAACAACATCGTCCTGACAGACAAGATGTCCGGGAGCCTGCGGCCGGACGGCATCATCCCCTTCCGCATCAGCGCCAGGGAGCTTCCCGACGCCTTGAAGCGGTTTTACAGGGGCAAGGTCCTGATCCCGAAGCGCTTCTTCTCCGAGAGCACCATGGGGAAGGTCACCGGGGTCTATGTGCCCTTCTGGGTCTTCAGCGGCAGCGCCGGCGGAGACGTCAGCTTCAACGCGGAGACCGAGAACCGGTACACCCGGGGCAGCTACGAGATCACCGAGACCTCCCGCTACGTCCTGGAGCGGCGGGTTTCCCTCGCATTTGAAAACCTGCCGGTGGATGCCTCCGGCCGCATCGACGACAAGCTGATGGACTCCCTGGAGCCCTTCGACATGCGGGAGGAAAAGCCCTTTGACGTCGGCTACCTGGCGGGCTTTACCGCGGACCGCTTCGACAGCCCGAAGAAGAACGTGTCGGCGCGGGCGAAGAAGCGGATCTTCGCCACGGCCGCCCGGGCCGCCTCTGCCAACGTGGGGGCGCCCTACCGGAACGTGCGGCAGCGGGGCGGCAACCTGCGCTTAAACCTGACCGCCCGCTACCTGCTGCTGCCGGTCTATCTCTTCGAGATCCAGTACAACGGGAAGGCCTGGCCCTTCGCGGTCAACGGCCAGAGCGGCGAGGCGGTGGGCGAGCTTCCCATCGGGAAGGAGGAGAGCTTCCTCCACTTCGGCGTGCGCGCTGCGGCGGTGGTCTTCGTCATGATGGCCGCCTTTCTGGCAAAATACCTGGGAGGAGGCTGATGAAGATGAAGAACCGAATTCTGACCGCGCTGCTTTCCGCGCTCCTTCTCCTGGTACCCCTGGGAACCGCCTGGGCGGATCCCCTCTGGAGCGAGGAGTACTACCGGGCCGGTGACACCGCCGGCATTCTCACCGAGATCCAGAAGACCGACCTGGACCAGACGTGCATCTCCTTCATGAAGGAGTGGAACACGGACCTGGTGCTCATGGGCTTCCCCCAGGAGTCCTTTGACAGAAACGACTGGCAGGAGCTGGCGGAGTTCAACTACTACGACTGCGGCTTCGGATGGGGCGAGAACCAGGACGGCATCATGCTGCTGGTGAACACCGACACCGGAGAGGCCCGGTACTTCACCTTCGGCGACGCCGGGAACCTGGTCCCCGAGGAGTTCTTCTCCTTCGCGGAAAAGAGCGCCTCCGGCTACTTTGAAAAGTACGGCGTCTACGGGGTCATGTACGCCGGCGCCCGGCACCTCTCCCTGTACCTGGAGGAGCACGGAACGCCCCCGGGGAAGCGCGCCCCGGAAAGTGCCGCAGTGGAAAGCGCCGCGGCGGACCCCCTTCCGGCTGGGAGCGGCACCGCGGAGATCGACGCCGCGGTCCAGGCCGAATCGGTCCCCGCCGACGCGGTCGCGGCTGAGACCGAGGTCAACAAACGGGTCGGGGAGGGGTCTTCCCTGCCGGCCTGGTACCCCGCAGACCCGGGGAGCTTCCAGCCCTATCACGACGAGGCCGCGAAGCGGGTGGTGGACACCGCCGACATCTTCACGGACGCCGAGGAGGCGGAGCTGGAGGCCTGCCTCCTGAGAATCCGCGGGGAGCTGGACCGGGACCTGGTGATCTGCACGGACGTCTCCTCCTACGGCCTGGACCAGAGCATCTACGCCGCGGACTTCTTTGATTACAACGGCTACGGCTGCGGCGACGAGTACGAGGGCGCCTGCCTCTTCATCTGCATGGACCCGGAGGACCGGGGCTGGTGGGTGGCCTGCACCGGCAGCGAGACCATGGATCTCTACACCGAGGACTTCGCCAACGAGATGGATGACCGGCTCTACGAGTTCATGGTGGAGGGCCGCTACGCGGAGGGCGTGACGGACTGGGCCGAAAACTTCCGGAACCTGTACCGCACCGGAATGCCCTTCCCGCCTGCCTGGTACCCCGAGGGCGGCAAGCCGGGGCCCCGCAGGAACGACAGCGCCTCTCCCAGGGTGGATGACAGCTTCGGGCTCTTCACAGAAAACGAGGCGGCAGCCCTCAGGGAAAAGGCAGCCGCCATCTCGGCGGATTACGGCATCGACGTGGTGATCCACACGGCCAGAAGCTCCGGCAGCCTGACCCCGGAGGAATACGCCGAGCTCTACTACGAGTGCGGCGGATACGGCCTGGGGCCGGATTACGACGGCATTCTCCTCGCCATTTTCAGCCCGTACTACGATCAGCCCACAGTCTACGCCTCCGGAAAGGCGCTGGAAAAGCTGAACGACAGGAACCTGGGCCGGATCCTCATCTTCGTGAAGGACAAGGCGGAGGACGGCAAGCATTACCAGGCGGCTGACGGCTTCCTCGACCGGGTCCGCCACATGGAAAAGACCGGCCGGGTGCCCCGGTCCCCCGTTTACTGGGCCCTCATGTCCGTCCTGAGCCTCATTGCTGGCTCCGTCTTCGGCGGATTTTCCCTCGCCGGCGCAAGGAAGCGCATGGCCGTGCCGCAGCTCCAGGAAAACGCGGACCAGTACATGGTGGGCGGCCCGGCGCAGGTCCAGGAGCTGGCGAACCGGCTCATCGGGACCTCCACCAGCCGCAAATACATCCCGCCGGTGACAAAGTCCTCCGGCGGCGGCTCCTCTTCCTCGAGCCACCGCTCCTCCTACTCCAGGAGCTACTCCGGCTCCTCGGGAAGGAGCCACTCGGGCTCCGGCAGAAAGTTCTAGGCGCCGGGTCCCCGATCTCTCAAATAAGCAGCAGCGCAGTTCCGGAGACTGGAACTGCGCTGCTGTTTTTGTTAATCTCTTAAATCGTTCCCGGTTTTCGTTCCCGGTTTTCCGTTTTCCGGGGGATTACTCTGCCTGCGGTGGGCGTTTCGGCGGGCCTCAGAACACGCCGCAGCCGTCCCTTCCGGCCTCCTTCACGCGGTACAGGGCCGTGTCGGCGTCCTTGAAGATGTCCCCCTCCGGGTTCTCCCGGTCGGCGAAGGCGATGCCCACGCTGAGCGAGATCGGCGGCACTTCGTCCTTCGGGTGCTTCAGCTGCTCGTTGGCCTGGGCGATCTTGTTCATGACCAGCTGCTTCATGGAGCTGTTGACTCGGGTCATGATGACCACGAACTCGTCGCCGCCGATGCGGCAGATGATATCCACGGAGCGGAAGCTCTTCTTCAGCACCTCCGCCACCCGCTTCAGCACCATGTCGCCCACCGCGTGGCCGTAGGTGTCGTTCACCGACTTGAAGTAGTCCACATCCACCAGGATGAGGGCGATGTGGGTGATGTCCACGCTCTGGATCAGCAGGTCATAGGCACCCCGGTTCAGGAGCCCGGTCAGGGCGTCGTGGGAGGCCTCGTGCTTCAGGCGCTCGTGGGCCGCCTTGTTCTCGTCCAGGATGGTGTTGTAGGCCTGGGCCACCTGGCGGAGCTCATGCACGCCCTCCGCCGGAATCTTCTCCCTTGCCTGCATCCGCCGCACCATAGAGGACAGCGGCTGCCGGACCAGCCTGGTGATGAGGGCCGCCACCGCCAGCGCCACCGCCAGCAATACCAGCGTCACGATGGACTGGAGGCGCACCAGCCTGGACATCCAGCCGGCGGCCTCGTCCAGGTTCTGGCTGGAGGTGCGGAGCAGCGCCTCGGTGCACTGTCCCACCTGCTGACGGATCCGGTTCTTGTAATCCATGTAGTGGCTGTCAAAGAGGATGGTCCGGGCCTTCTCGTCCTTCTCCCCGTCCGTCAGGGCCTGGTCTTCAGGCGCGAGCTGACAGGCCGCCACGGCTTCGGGCATGAGGCTCTCACTGACCCCCATGCTCTCGAGCTTCAGCCGCATGGACTGGTACTCGGTCTGCAGGAGCTCGTTGGAGAGCGACAGGGCCCCGTTCAGGCTCTGAAGCGCCTCGTGCTGGTCATCCCCCAACAGGGTCTCCAGCTTTTCAATGGCCTGGTCCCTGCGGCGGGTCTCCTGCACCTCCCGGAAGAAGTCATCCAGATAGGCGGTGTCGCCGGTCATCACAAAGCAGCGCACCCGGTCCGTCAGGTAATCCGAACCGGCCTCCATGTCCCAGGCCGCCATCTGGCAGGCAATGTGCCGGTCGCTGGCCGCCTCCATGCGCTGGAAGCCCCGGGAGACGGAGCGGTCCGTAAACAGCAGGGCCGCTGCCGAAAGGACGGAGAGGATCAGGGTAAAGGCGATGGCGGCCTTCAGGCGCACGCCCCCCTCCGGGGAAGCCTCCTCGTGCTGTACGTTTATCCCGGCGGCCCCGGCGTTCTCAGCGTTCTCAGCGGTCTCAGCCCGCTCCCCCGCCTTCGGACCGGCGGTCTCCTCCTTCGGCAGAAGGTCCGCGGCCGTGATCCGGTCATCCTTCGGCTCCGCTTCCTGCCGCTTTTCCTCCTCCATCTGCTTCACCCGCCGCAGGAGGAAGTTCTCAAAGTCCTTCGCCGGCAGGGGCTTGGAGAAGTAGTACCCCTGCACCATGTCGCAGCCCATGGTCTTCAGGGCTATCATCTGTTCCTTCGTCTCGACGCCCTCCGCGATCACCGGAACCCGGAGATAATCGGCGATGTCGATGATGAGCTCCAGCATCTTGGTGTCGCCGCCGTCCCGGAAGGCGCTGCGGATAAACTGCATGTCCAGCTTCAGCACGTCAAAGGGCAGGGATGACACCATGTTCAGGGAGGAATATCCGGTCCCGAAGTCATCCATCTCGATCTGGAAGCCCAGGCTGCTGAGCTGCTTCACGGCCGCCACGATCTGGTCCCCGTCCTGGGTGTAGGCGGACTCCGTCACCTCCAGGAGGATGTCCTCCGAGGTGAGCCGGTACTCCCTCAGGAGCCCCTGGAGCGTGTTCTGGAGCTCCGGGTCGTAGAGGTCGATGCGGGACATGTTGACGGACACCGGCACGTGGGTGTGCAGGCGGTTCTCCCACTCCCGGACCTGCCGGCAGGTCTCCCGCCAGACGTAGTTGTCCAGCTCCCGGATGAGGCCGTTGGCCTCAAAGAGGGGGATGAACACACCGGGGCTTATGAGCCCCAGCGCGGGGTGCTCCCAGCGGACCAGGGCCTCGGCGCTGCAGAGGATCGGTTCCTGCCGCTTCACATTGAATTTCGGCTGGAAATAGACGGTGAACTGCTTTTCCTTCAGCGCCCGGTAGAAGTCCTCGATCAGCTGCTCCGCGTAGAGCTCCCGCTCGTGGAGGGCGTTGTCATACCAGGCGATGGTCTTGGTGAAGTTGCCCTTCACCGTGTCGGCGGCCGTCTTGGCCCGGTCAAAGCGCCGCTCGATGTCGATGCTCCGGTCCACGTTCTCGTAGATTCCGCAGCGCAGGCGGATGCGGCGCGTCTCCATCTCGTCCTCGGGCCCGGCCAGGGTGCTTTCCAGAAGCTCCCGGTAGTCCTCCCGGTGGGGCCAGTAGATCAGGAAGGTATCTGCCTCCCGGCGGCACGCGATCCCGCCCTTTTCCCGGAGCGCCTCCCGGATGCCGTCGCTGATCTGTAAGAGCACCTGGTCCCCGTAGGCCTTGCCGTAGCGCTCGTTCAGCATGTGAAAGTGGTTCACATCCAGGAGAACCGCGTCCATGGCCTGGTCCCGGTGCCGCTGATCATACTGGCCGGCGTAGCGGAAGAAGAACTCCTTAGCGTACAGGCCCGTCAGGCCGTCCCGCTCGGTGCTCTGGATCAGGTCCCGGTCCTCCGACAGCTCGATGGTGCGGCGGATTCTCGCGAGGACCACATCGGCCGCGGGATAGGGCTTCGGAATAAAGTCCATGGCCCCGAGGCCCAGGCACTCCACCTCCGCCTCCTGGTCGGCCGTGAGGACGATGAAGGGGATGCGGGAGAGCTCCATGTCCTCTCCCACCTGCTTCAGGACCTCCATGCCGGTCATGACAGGCATCAGAATATCCAGGAGCACCAGGGACAGGCTGTCACTGTACTCCCGCAGAATCTTCATGGCCTCGCTGCCGTTTTCCGCCTGGAGGATCTCGTATTCATCCTGGAGATACATCCCCAGCATCTCCCGGTTGATGGCCTCGTCGTCCACCACCAGGATCAGCCGCTTACCGCCGGCCGGGTGAAAAAGCCCTTGTTCTTTCTGCATTGGCCTTCTGCCTTCCTTCGTGTAGTCTTCAGTATATTCTTTCGAATATCCTTCGTATATCCTTCGTATGTTCTTTCGGAATCAGGCAGGTGCTGGTTTTCCGGTGTCTGTTCAGCACCCGAATCTCGTATATTCCGCCACTTTTTATGATAAGAAAAAATCAAACCAGAAGCAACGCTTTTCTCCTTGCCCTTCCGTGAAAAGTGGGATAAACTGTCCCAAGTGCCTCCTGCAGAACCTTCGCTGCAGGATATGTTTTTCCATACAGTGTTTTAAGGAGAACGAATCCATGAAAATTGCAGTGACCTATGACAATGGAACCATTTTTCAGCATTTCGGCAGGACCGAGAACTTCAAGGTCTATGAGATCGAGGACGGCAAGGTTGTCTCCTCTGAAGTCATCGGCTCCAACGGAATCGGACATGGGGCACTGGCAGGCCTTCTGCGCGACCAGGATATCCAGGTGCTGATCTGCGGCGGTCTTGGCGGCGGCGCCCTGAACGCCCTGCAGTCCGCCGGCATCGATGTGGTGGCCGGCGCCTCCGGCAGCGCGGACGAAGCGGTGGATGCCTGGCTGAAGGGCGAGCTCACCTCCTCCGGTGCCAACTGCGACCATCACCACCATCACGAGGAGGGCGAGGGCTGCTGCGGACATCACGACCACGAGGAGGGCGAAGGCTGCGGGCGCCACGGCCACGAGGAGGGCGGATGCTGCGGACACGGCGGCGGGTGCTGCGGACACCGGGATCCCGGCTTCTCCGGCCCCAACGTAGGAAAGACCTGCCGGGTCCACTACCGGGGCACCTTCGACGACGGCACCCAGTTCGATTCCTCCTATGACCGGGGCGAGCCCATCGAGTTTGTCTGCGGCGCCGGCATGATGATCAGGGGCTTCGACGCCGCCGTGGCAGTCCTGGAGCCCGGCCAGAAGACCAGCGTGCACCTCATGCCGGAGGAGGCCTACGGCCCCGCCGATCCCGAGGCGGTCTTCACCGTGGAGATCAGCCAGATGCCCGGCTCCGAGAACCTCTCCGTGGGCCAGCAGGTCTACCTGACCAACGGCTTCGGCCAGCCCTTCCCGGTGCGGGTGACCGCCAAGGAGGGAAGCACCATCACCTTCGACGCGAACCACGAGATGGCCGGCAAGGAGCTGAACTTCGAGATCGAGCTGGTGGAGGTGCAGGAGTAAGGTTCCGCGGAGAAGCCTGCAAAGACATGCCCCGTGCCGTTTGGGCACGGGGCTTTTCATGTTCATATATCAAAGGGGCTCTGCCCCTTCTGCTTCGGCGTCTTACTCCTTGATTTTAACGAGTTCCGCCCACTCCTCTGACAGATTCACGTACAGGCTGTCGCCCTCCACGGTGTACTCCCAGAACACCCCGGGGTCGTCCACAGAAGTGAGCTGCGTGCTTCCCCAGATCAGGGACACCTCCTGCTCGTCCTTGCCCTCTTCCCGCAGGATGAGCTTTCCCTGGTGGTTTTCGGACAGCTGAAGCTCCACCGGAGCCTTCGGGTCGTCCTGGGCGTCCGCAGACACGTATTTTCCGGGAACATAGTCGTACATCTTCTGCTCCTGGAAGTCATCGTAGGAGATTGTATCCACCACCTCGGCAATGAGGTCGCTGACCTTCATGTCGATCCCGTCGTCTCCGGCCAGCTCCTGGCAGATGTCAAACAGGAGCACGCCGCCGTTGTATTCCCCGGCGATGGCGGTCCGGTACGGCTCCCCGCTTCCCTCCGCGCCGCTGAAGGAGCGCCAGAAGCCCCAGCGGTCCTCGGTTCCCGGGAAAATGCCCTCTGTTCTTCCAATGTTCTCCGGGGCGCTGGTCCAGCTCTCCGTCACCTCCGCCAGAAGCTCCTCAGGCTGCTTGTCCGGTACACAGCGGATCTCCAGGACCCCGCTGCCCTTTTCCAGGCCGCTGCAGGCGAACCGGGCCCCGTCCGGAAGCTCTGTGACTTCCATGGAGTCAGGCCTGTAACGGACCGTCCAGCCCGCGTCGCTGTGCCATTCCTCTGTCTTCGGCAGTTCTGCCTCTGCCGCAGACTCGGCGGCAGTGGTCTCTGCAGTTGAAGCGCCTGCCGCTGTGGTCTCTTTCTCGGCTGTGGTCTCTGCCGCCTTGGTTTCTTTCCCGGCGGCCGTGGTTTCTGCCGCCGTGGTCTCCGTGGCAGCCGTGGTCTCTGCCGCTGCCGTGGTCGCCGCGGCCGTAGTGGTCGCCGCCGATGTGGCCGCCGGCTTAGCGCCGGAGTTTCCGCAGGCGGACGCCAGCGCCGCCAGAATTCCCGCGGCCAGAATCACTGTTCTGTATCTTCTCATGATTGATCTTCCTTTCTTTCTGTCTTTCTTTCTGTCTTTCTTTCTGTCTTTCTTTCTGTCTTTCTTTCGGTCTTTCTCTCTGCCGGTCTCGCAGGGCCGGCGGTTTTTCAAATCTCACACAGTTGCAAGCTGCTTCGCTTTCGTGTCGCCCCAGTATAGCACACTTTCCAGGCTCCTGACAGACCTGCCCGTTTGGAGCTTGTTTCTACAGTCACCTCCATGCTAAAGTAAAAGTGATTAGATCCGGCTTCAACCAGTAATCTTTCAACGATTGCAGCCCCCCATTATTTCAAGGTTTCCTGATTTCAGTGTTTCCTGATTTCAGGGATTCCTGTCAGGGATCGATTCCGGAATCGGTTTCGGAATCAGAAAGGAGCGCTCCATGAAACTGACCCGCAGACTTCTCGCTACAGGTCTCGTCACAGCTGCCCTGGCCGCCGCCTTCAGCATACCGGCTGCAGCAGCCTCTTTCTCCCAGTTCTGGAAGCAGACATCCAACGGCAGCTGGTACGTGGAGGACAACCACGGCAACCGGATCACCAACGCCTGGCTCTGCGACGACGCCGTGGCGGAGAACGGAAAGGATGTCTGGTACCTGCTGGACGAGTGGGGCAACATGGTGACAGACGGCCTGGTGCAGGACGGCACCGGGAACTACTACAGCCTTGAGACCGAGCACAACGGCTATTACGGCATGCTCCGGTACAAAAGCGGAAACTACGGCGGAATCTACCTGGATCTGGAAGATTCCCACGCCGGCGCCTTTGCCGCCATCAAAAACAATGAGGGCGTGAGCGCGCTGAACCGGAGATACGGCCTCCGCGACGTCTCCTTCATCAACAACAGCAATATCGTCTACACCAGCAGCTTCGGCGCCTACGAGGAGGACTACAGCGGCACCTACCAGTTCCGGAACGGCCAGACCTGGGAGGGCATGATCACGCTCGTGAAGATTGACCGGGATCACTACCGGATCAGCAAAGACGAGGACGGAGAGGTCCGGACAGGTCTCCTGACCCGGGACTACGACTACGATGAGACCCGCCGGGACGAGCTGATCTTCAAGATCAGCAACTGCAGCGATTACTACCACGAGAGCGACCTGAACGACGACGGCTACGTCACCATCGCCGGGGAGGAGCTCTACACCCACGGACTCTGGTTCGAGGGCGACGTAGGTTGGGAAGCGGCAGCGATCTATGTGAAAACCTACGGCTGATACACAGGTAACTATTCAGCACCCATGTCTCAGAATGCTGCGCATTCTGAGACTGTGGGCGGTCAGAGGCGTTTCACGCCTTGGCCGCCCAGTCAAAATACAGAAACCACGTCCAGCGAACAAGTTCCCCCGCCATGGTTTCTGTATTTTGACTGGGTGCTGACTAGTTACATATACAACAAGGTCTGTCACAAAAGCCGCACAGACCAGGCAGGCCGATCCCGAGCAAAGGATGAACAGACCCGGCAGGCCGGTCCCGAGCAAAGGATGGCCAGATAAAGGAATGATCAGATACCTGCTGCTGAGAAAAGCCGGGGGCATATCGCCTCCGGCTCTTCTCATTTCCTGGTTACAACGATCGTATGGCGCGGGATCGGCAGGCCGATCCCATGTAAATCAGACCTTCGTACTCCGCTTCGCTGCTTGTCTCATGCACCGCGGTTCACGCCCGGGCGACTGCCTCTGTCCGGCTCTCAGCGGTCCGGGCGACGGCATCTGCCCCGCCCGCTCCGTTCTCTCTGCTCTCCGCGCTCTCCGCGGCCCGGAGTCCGCACTCCGCCTTCACCGTGCCCTTTCTGTCCAGATACATCTTCACCAGGGCCCAGAAGAGGTTCACCAGGACCCAGCCGATTCCGGTGGCAAGCGCTACTGCCGGCAGACCCATCCGCTTCATGAGAAGCCAGGAGAGCACCACCCGGAGGGAGATGTGGCTCGCGGCGCCCACAAAGGGAACCGACACCCGGCCAATCCCGTCAAAGTAGCCCGCGAAGGTGTTGCCCGTAAAGCAGAGCACATAGAAGAGCGCCACCAGCTTCATGTATTCCCGGCCGTTGACAAAGGCAGAGCCCTCATGGGCCTCCAGCATAAAGCCCACAGAGGCTCCCGCGCTGGCATACATGACCGCCGACATGAAGGCGCCCAGCGCCAGCATGAAGATCAGGCTCCAGCGGTAGGTTCCCCGGACCCGCTCCTCTTTTCCGGCACCGAAGTTCTGGGCCACCAGGACCGAGGTGGCCGCTGCGCCGCTGTCCCCGAAGGAGTTGGCAAAGCCCTCGATCCGGGTGGTGGCGGTATAGGCCGCGATCATCTCCGTGCCGCCGGTGTTGACGGCGCCCTGGACCAGGAGCTTTCCGAGATAGAGGCTGGACTGGTGCAGCCCCGTAACAAAGCTGAAGTGGCCGGTCTTTTTCAGCAGGGCCTGGTCCATCCTGCAGTCCTCTCTCCGGAACAGAAGCTCCGGGGCGGTTTTCCAGAGGTACAGGATGCAGAGCACCGCGGAAATCAGCTGGGAGACCGCGGTGGCCGTGGCAGCGCCCTCAATGCCCATTCCCAGGGATGCCACCAGCCAGTAGTCCAGCAGAAGGTGCACAAACACCGCGATTCCCAGGGCTCCCAGGGCGGCTCCCGCCTTTCCGATGGAGCGGAGCATGGCGCCGTAGAGGTTGTAGAGGAAGGCCGCCGGCAGGCTGATCAGGATGATCCTGAGGTATGCGCTCACCGCTCCGGTCAGCGCCTCCGGCGTGTGAATCATCTTCAGCAGGGCGGGCATGCCCAGGAGGCCCAGGCCGCTGATCAGGAGGGTCACCAGCATTCCGAAGGAAAGGGAGAGCCAGTGCTCCTTCCGGAAACCCTTCAGGTCCCCGGCGCCGTAAAACTGGGCGTAAAGCACGGAAATGCCGGTGCAGGCCCCGGTGATCATGAACAGGAACAGGTTCATGACCGCGCCTGCCACTCCCGCGGAGGCGAACTCCACGCTTCCGGCGTATCTTCCGAGGATGAAGGCATCCACCGTGTTGTACAGCTGCTGCAGAATATTGCCCATGATCAGGGGCGTCATAAGGGCCAGAAGCTGCCGGGGGATGCTGCCGCTTGTCAGATCGTTTGTCTTTCCCATGTTTCTCACCTGTCCTGAAATCTGGATTAATCTTTCGCCGGGGCCGGCTGTCTCAGCGCCCTGAGGCGCCGGCCCAGTCCGGCGAAGTCAAAGGGGGCTCTCTTGGTTGACACGAGTGTACCACGCTGATATTCTTTGAGTAAAACGCGAAATACTCATATCATCTTTGATATTTACTCAAATCAAAAAGGAAAAACCGCCGACCTGACAGGCAGTGGGAACGAGAACAAAGGAGAAGACGAAGGGAGGACGGGACTTGGATCTGGACCGCTACCGCGCGCTGCTCTGCGCCATCGAAACCGGCAGCCTCTCGGCCGCCGCCGAGGAGTTAAACTACACGCCATCCGGCATCAGCCGCATGCTGGCCGCCCTGGAGGAGGAACACGGCTTCCCGCTGCTGATCCGGGGCAGGTCCGGCGTCACGCCCACCTCGGCCTGCGAGGAGCTGCTTCCCGCCATGCGGGAGCTCCTGTTCGCGGGGGAGCGGCTGAGCCAGCTCTCGGACAGGCTGCGGGGGCTCGACACCGGAAACGTGGTGGTGGGCACCGCCTACAGCGCCTTTTACGCGCCTCTCTCCCGGATCATCTCCGATTTTCACCGCAGGTACCCGGGCATCCAGGTGCAGATCGCCGGCGGCTACAGCACGGAGCTCCTGGAAAAGCTGAACACCTACGAGCTGGATCTCTGCATCATCAGCCACCGGGAGGGGCCCCACCAGTGGCTACCGGTCTGCGAGGACCATATGACCGCCTGGGTCCCGGCGGGGCACCCCCTGGCGGAGCTTCCCGCCTTTCCCGTGGAAAAGTACGCGGAAGAGCCCTACATCGAGACCTACCCCGGGAAGGACGTGGACAACGTGCGGGTCCTGGCCCGCTGCCGCGTGAAGCCGAACCTGAGATTCTCCACGTCGGACTCCCTCGCCACCTACTCCATGGTGGAGGCGGGCCTGGGGGTCAGCATGAACAACGCCCTCAACGGCCGGTCCTGGTCCGGAAGCGTGCGGATCCTCCCCCTGGACCCGCCGCAGCCGGTGGAAGTGGGCGCCGCCTTCCTGCAGGATATTTCCCCCGCTGCCGGCGTTTTCCTGGACTATTTCCGCTCCTCCCTGGATTCCCTCACAGCGGAAATCAAAAAAGCGTAACTATTTAGCACCCATGTCTCAGAATGCTTTGCATTCTGAGACTGTGGGCGGTCAGAGGCGTTTCACGCCTTGGCCGCCCAGGCAAAATACAGAAACCCCGTCCAGTGAACAAGTTCCCTGGCCTTGGTTTCTGTATTTTGCCTGGGTGCTGACTAGATACAAAAAAAAGCGGCTGCTCTCACAGCCACTTCTTTTTCTTGAACCACCAGAGACAGAGGACCACGATGATGACCGACACCAGGATCACCAGCGGGTAGGCCATGGGTTCGTCCAGCTCCGGCATGTAGCGGAAGTTCATGCCGTACCAGCCCACGATCAGGGTCAGGGGCATGAACACCGAGGTTACCACGGTCAGCACCGACATGATCTGGTTCTGCCGGATCTCCGTCTGGGACTGCACCAGGTCCCGGAGCTGCACCACGTATTCCCGGAGGGAGCTGACGCTCTCCTGCAGCCGCATGACCCGCTCCGTGAAGAGCCGGAAGAAGCGGAGGTTCTCCGCCTTGAAGAAGCCGTTCTCGTTCTCCTCCAGCTCCTGCCCCAGGTCGATCATCTGCTCGTAGTGCACCCGGAGGTCCAGGAGCTCTCCGCGGATGTCGTTCAGCTCGGTGGGGTAGGCGTCCAGATCGGTCTCCAGGATCATCTCCTCCGTCCGGTTCAGGCGGTTCTCCATGGATTCCAGCAGGGAGAGGTCCTTCCCGATGATCTGCTCCAGGAAGTCATAGAGGAAGCGCTCCATGGTGGGGATTTTCCACTTCTTTGTCCGCTGGACCTGGAGCACCAGTCCCTCGGCGTAGGGCGTGTCGTCGATCAGCACGATGCCCTTCTCGTCCAGGGCGAAGACGAAGGCGTGGCGCTTTCCGGTGATATCGCTCCGGTCCGGGATAAAGAAGGAGCCGGTGAGGGAGTCGTAGTTCACCACTGCCTTGGTCTCCCGGACATCCGCCGTGTCCAGTTCCATGTCGATCAGCATGTCAAAGCTCTCGCTCTGCTGCTTCCACTCGGCAGAATTCAGGATCACCACATAGGGAACTCCAGCGCCCCGGATCTCCTCCGGGGCGCAGTCTGTCAGCGTATTGTTGATGAGATAGCACTTCATGTCTTCTCCTTCAGGTTTTTCAGGCTCCTGGGCGCACCGTGCCCGTCCCGGGGGCCGCGGTCCCCGGTGTCAGGGAACCGGAATTCTGGGATCCGGAACTCTGAGGGCTTGAACTCTGAGGGCCGGAACTCTGAGACCCGGGTCCCTGGGAGCTCTGCTCTCCGGAGCCCTGCTTTTCGGCGCTGAGAATCTCGATCATCTCCCGGATCATCTCCTCGTCCTTTAAGCGGAAGAGGATCTCCACCCGCCGGGAGGCCTCCATGTTCACAGAGCCGTCCGGGTTGTAGATGGGGCTGGAGAAAGACTTTCCGGTGCTGGACAGCACGGCCTGCAGCGCGGCCCGGTCTCCCTCTTCCAGGACCCCGCTGCTCTCCGACATGCAGTAGGCGGCCACGGAATAGGCCCGCTTCTGGGACAGGTCCAGGTTGAACAGGTAGTCGCCCACCGTGTCCGTGTGCCCCTCCACAATGATCTCGGAGACGTACTCCCGGTATTTGGGACTCATGAGAATCCGGGTGTACCGGGGCAGGAATTCCGACAGAAAGGCGGCGCCGGTCTCCTTCAGCTCATCCTGATTATATTCAAAGAGGATGCTGGAGTCCATGGTAATCGCGCCGGTCTGCTCATCCACCTTGATCTGGAGCGCCGAATCGTCGAACTCCTCCTTCAGGGCCTCCACCAGCTCGCTCCTGATTCCGATGATCCGGTCCAGCTTTTCCTGCTGCTCCGCCATCATCTCCTGCAGCTCCTCCAGAAGGTCCGACTGCTGGGTCAGGAGTTCCTCCTGTTCTCCCAGCTGCTTCTCCTGCTCCGTGAGCCGGGCCTGCTGGAGCGTCAGCTTCTCCGCCTGCTCATCCAGCTTCTTCTGCTGGATCGTGATCTGGGCCTGCTGCTCCGCAGTCATGGCCTTCTCCTTGTCCAGGGCGTCCGCCTGGATGAAGAGCTCCTTCTCCTTGCCCAGGAGCTCCTGCTGCTTCATGTCGAACTGGATGTTGGCGTGGAGCACCGTCGTGGCGATAATCAGCACAAAGGTCAGAAGGAGCCCCGCCATCATGTCGGAATAGGACAGCCAGTAGGTGGTCTCCTCGTCCTGTCTTCTCCTGTTTTTTCCTGCCATGGGCCTTTACCTCCTGGCTCTCGATTTCTGCATGAGCTCCACGGTCTCCCGGATATCCTCCGCCACCTCTGCCGTGCGCTCCCAGCTCTCTTCCGCTCTCTGGAAGGCGGCCGACAGGGAGTTGGTCATCTGGGCAACCAGGCGCCTTAAATCCTCCGTCAGGGCCTGCTCCTTCTCGAGCTGTCCCTCCACAAGCCTCGCCGCGCCGCTGAGGGCCGCCTCCCGCTCCTCCATCTCCTGCCGGTACTTCTCCAGCTCCTTTAAGTACTCCTGGCTCTGGTAGAGGGTGCGCTGCTCATCCTCCGCGAGGCCCCTGATCTCCGTCAGGACCGCGCGGTTCTCCCGCTGGGCATCCTCCGCATCGCGAAGCAGCCCGTTCAGCCGGGTGAAGACCCCGCCCATGGAGGCGTCCATCTCCTTTAAGAAGGCGTTGACCACGTCGGTCATGGCCTCCTTCTGGCTTCGGCTCGCCAGGTTCCCGAAGTCGGCGATGGTCCCGCCAAGCCGGTCGAACTGGGGCTCCATGATGACGTTCATCTCTTCCGTGACCCGCTTCGTCAGGTTCTCCACCGCGGCCACCTGCTGCTGCTGCAGCTCCATCAGGCGGTTGATGCCGTCGGTGGTGGTGTCGGGCAGCACGAATTTCTTGTAGGCGGAAAGGAAGTCCTCCACCGCGGTCTCGCCCTCCTCCAGCTTGCACTTGTAGACGAAGTTGAAGACCAGGGAGAAGACCATGCCGTAGATGGAGGTGTGGAAGGCCACCTTGATGCCGTCCATCAGGGGGGCGATGCTGTTCGTCACCTCGGCGGTGGAGCCGGTGCTGAAGTGCTGCAGTCCCAGGGAGAGGCCGATGAAGGTGCCAAGAATGCCGAGGCCCGTCATGACCCCCGCCACCTGGTTCAGGATATTCCGGTGCATCACCCGGTCCACGAGCCCGGTGTTGATGTAGTCCTGGATATCGCACTTATAGTAGGCCTTCTCGGTGTTCTCGGTCCCGTTCAGCTCAAACAGATAGTCCTGGAACTCCTGCTTTAGGACCGGGTCCCGGAAGAGCTCCACCTTGCTGCGGTTGTAGGGCTCCCAGAGAAACTGCCGGGAGTTCATGGCGTCGTTCCGGATCTTCTCCGTGGCGGCATCGAGGTCCGCGATGATCCGGTTCATGGGGAAGAAGCTGTTTTTCTCACAGCTTAAGAGAATGATTCCGACAATGAGGAACAGGGCGGCATTGACCGCGATGTTGGCAGGTCCCTCCTTCTGCCCGGCAGTCAGG
>Ga0256404_1002858_pt1 | contig 36776 bp, 34 predicted proteins | sample RumenRJG_01DNA_FD_185990 | JGI IMG/M metagenome (GOLD analysis project Ga0256404, IMG submission 185990) | Bovine rumen microbial communities from Lethbridge, Alberta, Canada - RJG_01 | ecosystem: Host-associated > Mammals > Digestive system > Stomach > Rumen | place: Canada: Alberta | collected...
AGTATTTTGTAAAATTCTTCTTACCGTACCATGTAAAAAACTCCTTACCCTCTCGTGTAAAATTCTGCTTACTGCATCTGTAAAAATCTCCTTACCATGTGGTGGCAAATTCATCTTACCACCCACAGTTAAGTTTCCTTTCGGTTCTTTTATTTCGTCGCCGACATTATGTAATGTTCCGCGTGGGGTTAATCTACTTTTACTCAATGATACGTACTCGTATAAATTGAGATTTACCATACTATAGTCCTTTTAACGGCTGGGGCAACGGCCAGGGCATTGCCCTGGACTACTAAAACCAATGAATTCGTAAAACTGTATGAACTGGGAATCAATTCAATGATTGAACTCCACAATGGAAAGACAGTATTCGCTCTTGCGATGCATCAGCTACTGAACAAATGCCTCCAGCCACCTGTTGTAAGGCCGTATCGTCCAGCTTCACATCATCCATTTCAGCCAAATACGCTTCGGCTTCTTCTTTCGTCAATTCGATACCCTCAGATTTTGCCAGTTCCATCAATTCTTCGACAGTTTCACAAGCCATAGCCTTTTGAATCTGTTCTTTCGTCAGTTCATTCATGTTGATTTTTCCCATTGTAAAATACCTCCGTTTTTTTAAACACCAACACCCTGTCTTCCTTTAATAAGCAGTATAGCATGTGCCACCACCCGCCACATTTTTCAGTGCATCGCTGTCCAGTTCCACATCCGATAATTCTATCAGATACGCTTCGGCTTCCTCTTTTGTCAATTCGATGCCTTCAGTTTTTGCCAACACCATAAGTTCCTCGGCAGTCTCGCAGGACATTGCTTTCGCAATCTGTTCCTTTGTCAACTCGTTTTTATTAATTGGCATTATAATATCCTCCTTCAATAAATTATTATTACTTTGAAGTTTCCCTAAAGTAGGTATCCCATAACAAAGTACCACCAGCGACCTTTTGCAAAGTTTCTTTATCTAACTCATAATCTTCCAATTCTTTCAGATACGCTTCTGCATCTTCTTCCGTAACTTCATAACCGCCAGCTTTTGCTAACGCAATCAATTCATCAGCAGTTTCACACTGCATAGCTTTAGCAAGCATTTCTTTTGTAAGTTCGTTTTTGTTAATCGGCATAATAGAATCCTCCCATACCATTTTTATAACACAATTATTTCATCATAATCCCTGTCTATGCCATCATATGTTTTTGACTACATTAGGAACCTCTTTAATTATTGTATTTACAGTCTCATATATACCGCCACCAGCAACCTTCTGTAAAACATCTGAATCCAATTCAAAATCTTCCAATTCAGCCAAATACGCTTCGGCCTCTTCTTTAGTCAATTCAATACCTTCAGAATTAGCTAACGCAATCAACTCATCGGCTGTTTCGCACTGCATAGCTTTTGCAATCATTTCGTTTGTGATTTGCTTTTCGTTAATCGGCATAGAAAAATCCTCCTTAACTGTTAATATTATAATGCTTTTTATTATATATACAAGACAGCTTCATCAAAATTGACACTGTTGGAAATTATTTTTTTTAATTATATCATACTCATCGTTGCTGAGCAAAACTGGAATTTGTATCACTGTCATCATTATACCAAAACAGCCGCAGAAAAATTTACAGCTGTAATGATTAATGTTCCGCATCATCAAAACTTACAAGTATTGATAGCGTCCCATAAGCAACGCAGTTATGCGGTTCCAGACGTTATCAAAACTCATTATCAAAAATACAGGAGGAAAAACTATGATTTATGGATACGCGAGGATCAGTGCCAAGACCCAGTTAAAGGGCAACTCGCTGGAAGAACAGCGGGCAGAATTAAGACGTAATGGTTGCGAAACCATAGTGGAAGAGCAGTTTTCTGGAAAGACAACAGTCCGGCCAAAGTTTGATAAGCTGGTAAAACATCAGCTGCAACATGGTGATACTCTGATTGTGACTAAACTGGATCGATTCGCCAGAAATGTCACTGAGGGAATATCCACCATACGATACCTGTTCGATAAAGGTGTCAAAGTCCATGTACTGAATGTCGGATTATTGGAAAACACAGCCATGGGGAACTTCTTTATAACCACTTTGCTGGCGGTAGCTGAACTTGAAAGATGTATGATCCTGGAGCGCACTTCCTCCGGAAAAGAAATTGCAAGATTGCGTGAGGGCTACCGAGAAGGTAGACCTCCGGTTGCTAAAGACCGTATATCTTTGGCGATGAACCTGTTAGAAAACCACACGTACAAAGAGGTAGCAAATATGACTGGTATTAGCACTGCTACACTGGCGAGATACAAGAGAAAACAAAGATAAAGGGAACAAATAGATCCCCATAAAAAAGAATGAGGCGACGGTTATGAAACCGCCGCCTTTTTTTTTACGCTTTAGCGGCAACTTTATCCGCTTCAGTGTTCTTAGAAATGAGTTTTAGGCCTAGATAATACATGCCATCAGAACGTTTAGTCCTTTTGATGGATGTATTTTTGATAAGATCCTGGAATCTTTTGCCAAACATCGTTTCCGAGGATGGCTTATCAATTCCATTATCTTCGCAAAAGCGCACACAAGCATCGTATACTCTACGCGCTTTAATACTTGCAGCTTTTTCGCTAGTGGCCTCGACACCATTTTTGAAGAAACTATAAATGCTGTCTCCTACAAATTTTGCCTTCTGTTTGGCCTCTTCCATAACTTCTGGAATTGGACCAAGTCCATCAGCTTCGTAATAGGCTATCGCGCCTTCGACGAGCCACTTAAGCACTCCTTCGCGTTCTTCCCAAAGCTTTTCAGGAAGATGTTTATCCTGTTTTTCCTTCGGGATATTCACAGCAAAGGGGATCAGCTGTATGCGCCTGTCAAGACCTCCGTCAGTCCAGTCAAGAACCGGAATGTGATTTGTAACCCACAGAATCTTCATGTGAGGTACAAAATGTACATTGGCCTTTCTTAACGTGCGCGGGCAAATCTCATCTCCCGCAGAAATCTGTTTAATGAGCGAATCATTAATCTTCGCACCTTTCTCAGATTCATTGGTGATAAGAATTCGACAATCCTTCGCTTGTAACAGCGTCGGATTCGGTTTATCACCGTCTGCCCTGCGCGCTAGCGCACCAGTGCTGATTTCACTGGTATATTCGCCCAAAATCCCCTTTAAAAGGTTAATCAGGACGCTTTTTCCGTTACCTCCAGCGCCGTGAAGAATGTAAAATTCGTGCTGCGTGGTGTTGCCTGTAAGGCAATAACCTAAAAGCCTTTGAACATAAGCAATCAGGCTTTCGTTGCCGTCAAAAATTTCTTCAATAAATTTCAGAAATCTAACCGGCGTTTCAGCCTTAGGATTGTAGGCCACAGGAGCCTTCATAGTAGAATAATTCTTCGGGCTATGATCTAGAAGATCGCCCGTTTTCAAATTTACTACCCCATTTTCCACTACTAAGTAATGGTTATGAGGATTCAATTTGATTGAACCACTCACCAACTGCGCCTCTGCGCTTTTAATAATTCTGTTCTGAATACTGTGATTGCCCAGCTTTAAAACTTTCTGGCGATCACGCAGGCATTTTTGAAATCTTTCGCGGATTTTGATTAATTCATCTTCCTCCGCGTCGATATCGCCAATATCTGCGGCTTTGCTTTCAAGAACATCAATACCATATGTTGCAAGGTCTTGATATTCTTTCTGCAAGCCTTCAAGCAATAAGCTGTACAAATCATTTGCCAGCTTATGTACATTTCTTTTCTTCTCATCATCCGGTTTCCACCAACCTTGGTCGTATAGAAACCAAGACGATGATGCGGAATCGTATAATGCTTTTCCGCTGGCGAACTTCAGAAAACGCTGTGCGTTCCCAAAGTCATTACACTCAAAACTAATAAGGTCACTGAAGCATTTTTTCGTTCCCGCCTTTTTTACCGGGAACATTTTCTTTTTAGAGGTCATAATAAACCCTCCTATTAAAAATATTCTCAGTAATACAAGCGTCCCAGTATATGTTCACACGTTTATTAAGCAGTTTAGGAGGCTCCAGCCGGATCCAAAACTGAAGCGCAGTATTTCAACGTCTATAATGCAGTGTGGAACAGTATTACTGGACTTTCATTATAACAAATTATAAAATGCTTTGTCCAGTAACAATCTAAAAATGCAGGGTTATACAGGGATGTTATGCAGGGTTTGCAAGTGCTAGGAAGCAGATATTAACTGGATTGTGCAAGGATGTAGGGTTTCTTAATTTTCATTTCGTTAATTTTTATTTTAGAACCGGCTATAAGGGAAATAAATTTGCGCCCAAATTATGATTCAACCATGCTAACCTTGCATAACCCAGGTATATCGGCTATTAGCGAACTTTATAACCCTCCACTCTATGGCTTCTATACCCTGCACATTGTTAAGCCATATAAAGCGGCGCAATATGAAAGGCATGCATGGTCTCAAAGCCAATAGTGCATAGTTGGAAGTTTTGGGAATACAGGATATATCTGGGTTGTGCAAGGATGCAGGGTTTTTTGAGATTTCACCGCGAAAAAACTTTTTAAGCAGCTTGGACAACTTCGTAACTTTTGGCAGACACAGGGAAATCAAGGTGATTTTCAGGGACGGGGACGGAGATAATGGCATAACAGAATACAGAAATCCTTGCCTATTGCTAAAGGTGAGCATTTAGCGGTACGCAGGACGATTATTTTTACATAAAAAAAGATATATGGACTTAAACAATTGTGCTATAATTATTATATATACTTAGGAACAAATGAAGTTGTAAGATTGGAGGGAACAGATATGTTTTGTTATAACTGTGGAGCAAAATTGCCTGATGAAGCAAAATTTTGCATGAATTGTGGCACCAAGCTTGATGGTGTTGTTGAAGAAAAAACTGTTAGACCTGCCAGTCAAAACACTAAATTTGTACCAGCGAAATGCACTAATTGTGGAGGAGAGCTGACGGTTGACCCAAATCAGCAATCTGCAACATGTCCATATTGCAATACATCGTTTATTGTTGAACAGGCAATAACAAATTATAATATTGGATCCATGAAAGGGAATATGAATATTGGCAATGCAACGATTAATGTGAATGGATTAAATATAAATAATTTGTTAGCAAGAGCCAAAGATTTTGAAATGCATAATGATTTTGATAACGCTCTAATCTACTATAACAAAGTTTTAGATGTTGATATCAGCAATCTGGAAGCAAGAGAAGGAATTAAAAGTACTCAAGAAAAAAAGGACAATTATGTTTATATTAGAGGTGTACATAAGAATTGGTTCTCTGGTGATGACATAATAGAAGTGCGTAAGGATAGAATTACGGTTATCAATAGCAAAGGGGAAAAAGAAGACTTTACTATTACTCAAATCAAAGAGGAAACTCTTAGTTTTGGTACTGTAATTCAATTTAAGTATCCGGGCAAATGGACATCTGTAACGATTGGTTGCGAGAATGGGAAAGAAATTTTTGATTTTATTCAAAATGCTAAACTTGGAAAGTTTCCCGCATATAAATGATTTTAATAAGGGGGATAAATATTATGTTTGTTCTGTATGAGATGCAATTTGGCGAACATGGATACACGGAACAGGCCTACGACTATATTAAACATTACTGTTCTGACAAAAGCCCTGAAGCTGTTATTAAAGCTGTTATGGGTGTTCTCAAGGACGTAGAGGAAGTCATAAACAAAATACTGGACGCGGCCAATGAAGCGGCAACCGATACTGGCACAGAGCAGCCGGCGCTGTTTTAACAGGAGGTAGAAACGTATGGAAGAAACATTTGATGAAAGAAAGGAACAGGATAACGCCAGGCAGTACCGGCAATGGTTATCGTGCGGCTTCAAAGGTGAAATGCATGTTAACGATGCCGGTTGGTGTGACAATGGGCTATCTTTAAGCGACCACGAGGATGCAAGGCGCATTGATTTATTCGATAAGTACCCATTCAGGTGCCATATTGAATATATGCAGCTGCCTAATCAAAAGTGGATTGTGGGATCGTGGTTGGATTGCCCTCTGCATGGCTACTGTCACGGCATAAGCGTATGGTCTAAACAATATGATACAGAAAGAGAGGCGATAACAGCAGAACTGGACAGAATCGAAAAGTCGTTGGAAGAAAGGGACAAAAAGAAATTTGTCTTAGACGCTTTACAAACGTGCCGAAACAATTATAAAGAATCACTGTTTGAAATGGCGTTTGCGCCAGCAGCACAGTTTGAACAGGTCACTTTATTTTAGTGGCAGCCACCACATTAACAACCGGAGCAGTCGAAACAGGCTGCTCCGAATTTATTTTAAGGAGGAAAGAACCATGCATGTATTAACCTACGTATTGCAAATGCAAAATATACCCAATGAAGTTGTCGAAGAAGATACAATCCTGAATGAACTTCGGCTTGCTGACTATGTGAATGAGTTGCCGTTACAGAATATCCATTTCACAGAACTGGCAAAGCTTCTGGGAAAGCATTTCGGAAAGGAGAATCTGACAGCTGACAGTAGTAACAGAACCATAACTATTAAGAAAGATGGTATCGTTAGGTATTTTATCAATCTGCGCGCGCGGATTAAAAAAGCGATTGATCTTGCCATGGATAAACCTATTGAAGATTTTATCTACTTACGCGGGGAATCGGATTGGTACGCAATAGGAAATATGCTCTCTGATCCGTTCGACACGCAGTTTTATGTGGATTATGGCTTGGGCTGCGGTTCCGCAACGGTGTTCGCTCATAACCTTTACAACTGGCTGGGCTACAAAGAAACGGATGATATAACGCTGCAACTGACCCAGGTGTTTGATGTTCATTATTAAGGGAAAGGACGTGTAAAGAATGGAAAAAGGAACTAAATTTATCGTATTTATCGACTATTGCGAGCCGGATATGGCCCCGAACTCTCCAGGCTTTGATTCTCAGCCGCGATTCTATCACGCAGAAACGATGGAACAGGCGCGCAAAAGAATTAAAACCGAATACGAAAAAGGGATAGCCTATGCAAAAGAGATCGGTATTGATACCGAAGAAGAAGATATCTTTGACGCATACGGCATTGAAGGTAGCAGAGCCACCAGTTATTCCGTTACCGACTAATCCCAATGTGCCAGGGAATACTACTACTACATCGGTACAGCCTACACAGCAGCAAGCTTTGAAACAGTTCCTTCGGACACTCAAGCCCGGAAGAGATTATGGGAATTATCCAGGGATACCGCATCCAATACTTCTCCGTGAAGGAGCTTTGCGGATAATGAAGTTTTTAAATCTGCGCCCTCACGTAACATTGTTGAACAACGTAGTAAACACAGATGGAAACAATGTTAGCTACACGATAACAGTAAAACTGACACTGATAGACCCTGATGGGTCGCCAGTGGCAGAAAGTATCGGATCAGCTAGTACTTTGGAGAGTCGCTTTAGCAAAGCTGGCGGCATCAATACCGTTAACACTGTTGCGCAGCAAGCTCAAAAAAGAGCGTTGGTATCAGTTATAAAAATGTTAATCGTGTGATATAAAGGGTGGGGTGTATCGCTGGAACTATTACTACCCGTTACTTAGAAAAGGTCGTAGCCATGTTAGACACTTTTTGGAAGTGGTTATAAGCAGCATGGTGGCTGGGATACAAGGCGGTTTATTCGTTGATTTTTTGTTCAAAGTAACGGGTATGTATATGGGGATATGCGATTTGCTACGAAATGGATTATTCTTGCCTGTAAAACAACGCTAAAAACAACGCTAATTATCCATTTCGATATTTTCAATACGTTTTACGTGATAAATATTGTAAATTTACCCCAAAAATAGGTTGATTTGTGGTCAAAATTTTGATAAAGTGTAACATGAGAAAGAGGCGAAAAGCTTGACTTGGCAATGGCATTCAAGAGGTCAGGGGTTCGATCCCCCTCGTCTCCACCAGAATCCATGCGGGTTTGCGAATTTTCGCAGACTCGCTTTTTTCCTTTTCTGGAGTTATGTACTTTTTTAATAAGCTGGCGTGAGGTCGTATCGTTCAACCCGGCGAATGTCAGGAAGCCGGACTTTCCGCAAAACCCCATGACCCTGCTCTCATACAGATTATATATTCTGCATGACGGTTGTTCTAGACTGATGCATAACCGCTTATCTATCATATATTAATGAGTGCGTAGGGCTTAATCGCAGTTATCATGCGGATTCGTAACATAAAACCGGGTGTTTTTACACCCGGTTTCATGTTTTCCCGGAGTAAGAATTGCCAACTTGATTAAATGATTATTAGATGATATAATTCTAAATAGTAATCGTTTCTTTTAAGATAATAAAAGTATCAGGAGGCTATTCTAAATGAATTACTTTGCAACAGGATTAGATTATTTCATTAAGGGCGGCCCTGTCATGTATCCGCTGCTGCTTTGTTCTATTGCAGCCATTGCGATCTGCGTGGAACGCTATCTTTTTTTTAAAAAGGCAGACAGCGGCAGGGAGTTCACCAGACAGTTCTGTGATTACATAGAACAGGATAACTGGACAGATGCCAAGGCGCTGGCGGATTCAACCCGCGGTGAGATTGCCAAGTTGGCCACCATCTTTATGGCCAGACATGGAAACTATGAAAAGCTGGAGAACTTTGTCGGAATAAAAGCAGCAAGAGCACTAGATAAGTTCGAGCGCCGCCTGGATTATCTGAATGTTATTGTAGCGCTTGCGCCGGTTCTGGGTCTTTTGGGTACCATTACCGGCATGATTAGTTCTTTCAACAATTTCAGCAAAAGACTGGACGATCCGCTTATCGTTACAGCCGGTATTGGCGAAGCCCTGATTACCACGGTTTTCGGTCTTTGTATTTCTATTGTTGCTATCTGCATGTACGCCTACTTTAACCGCCGTCTTGCAGGAATCACGCTGAATGTGGAAGATATGAGCAACACACTGCTGGAAGCGATTGCCAAAAAGCTGGATAAACAGGAAAGCTGATACGAAAGTGGGAAATACAGTTGACGCATTGATGGAAGCGATTGCGCAAAATTGGATAAACAGGCGGGTAACGAAAAATGATTAAATTAAAATCCAGAAGAAATAAAATGCCGGCTATTATGCTGAGTCCTATGATTGATATGATGTTCCTGTTACTCATATTCTTCATTGTCAGTACCATGCAAATGACCGAACTGAAAACGATTCCGGTGAAACTGCCGGTTGCTACAGAAGCGGTGATCCAGAATACGGCGAAGTTCACGGTAACCATTAAGGATGACGGCGCTTACTGGCTCGCTGATAAAGTAATAAGCAAACAGGAACTGATCAATAAGGCGCGCGAGGAACAAAAGAAAGACGAGAAATTCCATATTGTTATACGCGCGGATGAAAACGTACAGTATAAGGCAGTGATAGGTCTTCTTGATTCGTTCAAAAAAGCAGGCGTGTCGCGTGTAGGCCTGGCGACGGAGAAGGACAATAAGAAATGAACAATGATGAAAAGAAGGGGCTGGCATTTTCCGTCCTTTTCCACATTGTCTGTTGTGCGCTGGTTGGTCTTCTTGTTCTGACCAATTTTCATACTTTTCCGGAAGAGCCGGTATATGATGTTGCCCTGGTGGGCGGTGGCGATGCAGCGCCTGAAGTGGCGCAGCCGGAACCCGAACCGGAGCCTGAACCGGAGGAAATCATAAAGCCCAAAGAAGACGACATTGTAGAAAAGAAGGAAAAGCCTGTTCCCAAGAAGCAAACGACGCAAAAGCCTTCCGCGAAGCCGAAATATACGGCGCCGGGTGGTACCGGGTCCGGCACCAAGCCGGGAACTAACGTTGGAAAAGGCGACGGTATCGGGCCGGCCAGTGATGCAATCCAGGCTCCGGCTGTACCGCCCCGGGTAACGCGTTCCCGTATGCCGTCCTATCCGGACTCGTGCCGTAAAAACGGGATTACCGGGACAGCGGTGGTACGTTTCCTTGTAGGAAAAAGCGGCGGCGTTGAATCTGTTGTACTGGCAAGATCCAGCGGCAACGGGGCTTTAGATCAGGCTGCCCTGAACGCGGCCGGCGGTTTCCGTTTCAAACCCGGACTGGACGGGTACGGGCGCCCGATTCGCTGTTATGCGTATCAGCCCTTTGCATTCAGGCTGTAATGTTAAGGAAACGCTGATTAATTCGTCTGCACGCTGCACAAACTCATTTAATCAGCATCTCCTTAAAAAACCTGAGTGGAAATCAATATTTTACCAAATTGACCATATTCCTGATATACAGGGCCTGTCGGATGTGCAGAGCCCTGTATTCTGTTTTTGTGAGAAGTCATAACTATATTGCTGGTATACAGGTATGAAGTACCACAAACCGCCATGTTGCCTGCATCTGAAAAAGCGCTTGACTGTTTTCCCTGTATATAGTGTATAGTGTAATCGCAGGGAATAATTGCGCATATTCATTTAACCAGTATTTCTGCCATTCATTTTGATAGCAATATCGTATGATTGCATATAGGAATTCCCTGAGAAGATACTAATTTAAAGGAGGAAAATCATTATGGCACATCCGAAGTTTGAAATTCCGGCTGATCCCCATGCAAAAGCGCGTTATGAAAGCGCTAAGCTTCATGCGGAAGCAGCGAAGAAAGCAGGAAAATCTTCCGAAGAGATTCACGCGGTATTTAAAAAGGTAATGGAGTTTAATCCGGCTACTGATTTGGACAAAATTCCGAAAGATGAAGCTCATAAGAAATATCGCAGCGCGCTGGTTCATGCGATAAAGGCCAAAGAAGCCGGTAAAAGCGACGCAGAGATCCATGAAATCTTTGAAAAAGTGCTGAAGAGCACCAGTTCCGGTCATTGCAAAGCATAACAATCATTTCTGACAGAAAAATTTAAACAGGTTTTCTGCCCGGGTACTGTTTTCAGTTAAAGGGCCTCCGGGAAATAAAAAACCTTTTCCCATATAATTATTTACGTAATTATGGGGAAAAGGTTTTTGTATTTGAACAAACAATTAAGGAGACACAAAAAAGTTTGTCTTTGCGTCTGCCGTTCGCAAAAAGATCCCGGCCATCGAACAAACACATTTAATCCATATGCGCCTAAAACATTAAAAATGATGTTCAGGAAGTAACTTGGAAAAACAGTTTTGTCACATAATCCTGTTGATTTTGTGTAAACCAGTGATTTGTTACGGGCAGCACGAATACATCCCCTGCCGGTTTCAGTTTATATTTTTCCAATTGCTGCTGTATTTTTCTGCTGATTTCATCCGCTTTTTCATAAAACGTTCCGTCAAATGTCATTTCGCAGTACAGGCTTTCCGGTAAAGTCAGGATATAGTATTTTTTTGATCTGGCTTCTGCCTGGTTTTCATGAACGGTTGGTTTATCAGACGTATTCTGTTCGGGACCGGCGGTTTCAAGGTGATGGTTTTTAACCGGTCCGTTCAGGAAGAAAAAGAAGCCGGTTGAGATATTGCTGCAATGACCCGAAAAGAAGTCTTCCTGCGTAATGACCCAACCCTGCTGTTTTTCCAACAGACTGCGGTTATGCAGGTTTTTATGACTGGCTCTGGCAAACAGGACAATACGGTCTTTCCCGCTGTCTTTTTCGGCAAGCGGATTGATTTTTAAGTATCGCGGGGGATAGGAACGGATAAAAACCTGGTTGCGGAGTTCTTTTCGGTCTTCATTCAGTTTATCCGTGATGACAGAGATGGAACCCCGTATCCTTTCGTTTTCCCGGATGATGTCCGCGCAGACGCGGTCTTTTTTCCGGAAGATTTCATCCAGCTTTTCCCTGCTTCTGTTATTCAGGTAGTCCTGAATATCATTAATAGGGATGTCGAGAGAACGCAGGTTTACAATGATCTCCAGGTCAAGATATTGGGTGATAGAATAATGCCGGTATCCGTTTTCACTGATAAAGTCAGGCGACAGCAGGTGGATCTTATCATAATATAAAAGACTCTGTTTGGAAATGCCAAACATGGAAGCCAGTTCACCCGCTGTAAAATAGTTTTCGTACTGCTTTTTTGAAATATTATTCATACTAATTCCTTTTTATCTTGACAATACAATAACTATATAGTTTAGTATTACTATAATATATTTATTATAGCATAGTTTTTAAATTTGGCAAAAATGATACAAACCAGTAACATGATTCAGATAAAATCAGGTAAATGAATCTGGTTGAAACGGAGAAAGAAAATGACAGCGGACCCGGTAATCCGAAATTTAATACTAAGTCTTACCGGGACCTGTAATTATGCCTGCGCATACTGTTATGCAGCATATCATCCGGAAGAACGGATGCCGGTGGATACGGCGTTAAAAGCCACAGATATGGCAGGGAAAAGCGGGCAGCCGTTTATCCTGCAATTTACCGGCGGAGAGCCCCTGCTTGCGTTTCCCGTGATCCAGGCTGTGACAGAACATGTCGCAGCAAAAGGATATCCTGCGATTATCCAGCTGCAGACCAATGCTTCTTTAATGACGGATGCGATCGCAGAGTATCTGAAACATCATAAAATTGCTGTCGGAGTCAGTCTGGACGGCCGGCCGCCGGTCAATGATTCCCTGCGTAAAATGAAAAACGGAAACAGTGCTTCTGAGGCTACGATCCGGGGGATTCGCCTGCTGGCTGCCAAAAAGGTTCCCATCGGACTGACCTGTGTTGTTACGGACGCGAATGTAAAAGCCCTTCCCGGTATTGTGCAGATGGCGTATTATCTCGGAAACGTAAGACAGATCGGTTTTGATCTGCTGCGTTGTCAGGGGAGGGGAACCGCGCTCCATCCTGCTGCGCCGCAGGACGTCGCAATGGCTGTGGCACAGTGTTATGCTTTGGCGCAACAGCTGGAAAAAGCAACAGGTATCCACATCCTGTTTTCGCAGCTTGAGAAGATCCGGAAAATTGCTTCGGGCAAGGCATGCTCTTTTGGTCAGTGTTATGCCATGCACGGGGAAGAAGCCTACGTAACCTCTGACGGAAAAATCTATGCCTGCTCTTCCCTGGCAGGCGATCCAGCGTTTTTGTTGGGGAACGTACAGGATGGCATGGATCCGGAAAGAACAAAACAGGCCGGTTTATTTATTGCTGAAGCGATGCGTGCATGCAAGGAATGCCCTCACCTTTCTGTCTGCGGGGGAGGCTGCTTTACCCGCTGGCAGGGACGTAACGGCAAAGCGGAAGAAGAATGCGCTATGCAGCAGACGTTTGCAAAAATATATCTGGGCCAGGGTGTTTGACGATGCATACTTTTAATATATGTAATTTAACGAATAAAAAACGTTTTATCATACTGTTTCTCATCGTGCTGTTCCTGTTGACACTGCTGTGTGGCTGCAAGCAGGATGCGCCTGCAGAAGAAAAAACTCATTCTGCCGTGAAAAGCAGTTCGGATGTTAAACCGGCAGGCGGAAATCCGGAGCAGTCTTATTCTGCCAAAGACGATACGGGACGGACCCTTGTTTTCAAAACCAAACCCCGCCGGATCGTTTCCGTTACCTATGGCACGGATGAGATACTGAAAACACTGGCAGGACCGGAACGGATTGCAGCGTACAGCCGGCATGCGGGCGATCCGGAAATATCTTTTCTGAGTAAGGAAGATGTGAAGCGGGTCGGCAAAAAAGTTGAAAACAATTCGGAAGCCATCTTTGCCCTGCATCCGGATCTGGTGGTCATCTCAACCTCCACGGGGGCTGATGAATTACGTACGCTGGAGAGCATGGGCCTTACTGTCTATGTGGCCATGAGTCCGAAAACGTATCAGGAAATGCGGCAGAAAGTCCGCAATCTGGGAGTGGCGGCAGGTGAACCGCAGAAGACAGAAGATTTGCTCAAACGCATGGATGAACGTATGGCTTTGCTGGAAAAACGTTTACAGACAATACCGGATGACAGGAGAAGAAAGGCAGTGGCTTTTTCCATGACTGGGCCCATGGGACGAAAAGGGGAACTGTTTGATTCCATGATGAAACTGGCCCATGTAATCAACGGCGCCGCAACGGTCCATCCGTTGGGGATGAAAGGACAGATCAGTAAGGAACAGGTGGTGCAGGTGAATCCCGATATGTTTTTGCTGCCGACCTGGAATTATGACAAGCATTCCGACCCGGAAAAGTTTGCCAGGGAATTGATGGAAGATCCGGCTTACCGCAATGTGAAAGCAGTAAAAAATAAGAAAATGGTTTATGTGTCAGACCGGTACCGGTATGTGGCAAGCCATCATATTGTGGACGCTGTGGAAAATATTGCCTATGCTGTATACCCTGAACTTTTTCCGGAGGGGAAACCGGAGGACCAGGAATAAAGATTTGATTTGTATTGTTAAGGAGACGAATTCATCAGCATCTCCTTAGGTTTAATGATATGTTTTGTTGAGGAGGTTCCCTTTGATTAAGAACAAACGCGCCGCGTTGCTGGGGCTTGTCATCCTGCTGTTGTGCGTAACGGCTTTGTCCCTGACATTCGGCCAGATTCCGGTGCCGGTAAAAAATACGTTGGCTGTTGTCTGCCATCAGACGGGACTGCCATTATTTACAGAAAAAGATTTTACCCAGGAGCAGCTTGCTGTAATCTGGTTTATCCGTATGCCGCGTATGGTAGTGGGGGTTTTGGTTGGCGGAGCATTAGGGATGTGCGGCGCTGTCATGCAGGGAATCTTCAGCAATCCGCTGGCGGATCCCGGCATCATCGGTATTTCCGCAGGCGCTGCAACGGGAGCCGTGCTGGCCATTGCTACGGGTTTTGCCACACAAAGTATGTTCACCATGCCTGCATTTGCGTTCTGTGGCAGTATCTGCGCGGTTGCGCTGACAGTCTTTCTGGCTGCCCGGAACGGAAAAATCCCGGTAATGACATTACTTCTGGCAGGCGTTGCGGTAGGCATGCTGCTGGGAGCTCTTACGTCAGGCATCCTGACTTTTATGAACGAACAGAAATTGCAGCAGTATCTTTTCTGGATGGTAGGCGGCCTGGATTACCGGCGCTGGGAACATGTTTACCTGGCTGTCGGGCCGATTGCTTTTGGTATCGTGATCATGTTGCTGCTTGCCAGGCACCTTAATATCCTGGTACTGGGTGAAACCGAAGCCAGAGCGGTAGGCATGCCGGTTATGTATTTTCGTATGGGCCTGCTGCTGGTGTCTGCCATGACTACGGCAACTTCGGTATGTGTTAGCGGCAACATCGGCTTTGTGGGACTGGTGATCCCCCACATGATGCGGATGCTGCTGGGACCGGACCACCGGGTGCTGCTTCCCGCCAGCGCGTTAGGCGGAGCGTTATTCCTTGTGGTTTGCGATTCACTGGGGCGCGTGGTCCTGGCGCCGGCGGAAGTGCGCGTAGGCATCATGACCGCATTGCTGGGTACCCCGTATTTCTTATATCTGTTGCGTAAGATGCAGAAAGAAAAAATGTAATTTGGGAGAAAAACATGAGCAAGATTATTTTCATGACCAATGTGATCCGTCGTTTCGGCATCATGCAGCAGATGCTGGACAAACTGCAGAATAACGGGGAAATGCAGGGGGATTTTTCCTGCTGGTGGGTAACAGATAATACAGAATGGAACGCAGACGCTGAAAAACGTCTGGCAGGTACGGATTTTCTGCTGCTGAAGTGGATGGGCAGCGGACTGACCACCACCTTTCTGAAACGGGTACACGCCTATGTGCAGCAGAAGAATATACCCTATTATATTGATGCGGCCGGCGGAGATGACGACAACCTGATTCAGGGCATTACACCGGAACAGGAAAATGCTATCCGCTTATATTCCGTTTACGGGGGCGAAAGCAACCTGTATCACCTCTGGCGGTATATGGACGGACTGGTTGCGGGAGATACTTCTGCTGTGGCAAAACCGGATCCTATCCATTGGACGGGAATCTTTCACCCACGGGCAAAAAAGGTATATACGGATCTGGCAGAGTATGAAAAAGATTTCTGCAGCCCGGGGCGGCTTACAGTAGGAATCCTGTTTTACCGGGATGAATGGGTGTGGGGCGACCTGGAATATCAGAGCCGGCTGATTGAAGAAGCGGAAAAGCAGGGGCTTAATGTCATCTGTGCCTTCAGCAACGGAATGCCCTATAAAGAAATGGGAATGCCTACGCTGGATGAAGTGTTCAGCCGCTTTTTCTTTAAAAAGGGATTTCCCGTAATAGATGTTTTTATCAATATAACCAAATTCTCCCTGACAGCCAGCGGCGCCCTTAAACTGGATTTTCTGAAACAGTGGAATGTACCTGTACTGGCTGCCTATACGCTTCTTACGGAATATGAAGAGTGGAAGGACAACCTGGAAGGCATGAACGCCATAGAGGTTTCTATTTCCATCTCCCTGCCGGAATTTGACGGTGTGACCCACGGTGTGCCGGTCGCAACCAAAAAAGTACTGGATAACGGGGATATCCGGTATATCCCGATCCCTGAGCGTATCGCCCATATGATCAGCAAGGCCAAAAAATGGGCCGTGTTGCGCCATAAATCAAATGCCGATAAAAAAATAGCGATAATTTTCCATAATTATCCTCCGAAGAATTCCAATATCGGCAGCGGGCTGGGATTAGATACTATTGAAAGCGTGCGGCTTTTGCTGGCCAATATGAAAGAACGCGGGTACAAAGTTGAGTTTATTCCGCAGGATACCAGAGAGTTTATTAAAATACTCACCAGCCACGCAACCAATGACCGCTCCATGCTTTCGGCAAAGCAGCTGGAAGAAGCCAACAAGATTTCCGGGGAAGAATACGGAGCGTTTTACAGTCAGTTTGAAGAGAAAGTACAGAACCAGCTCGCCAAAGACTGGGGAAGTGCCCCGGGCAGCGTTATGGAATATGGCGGAAAGCTGATGGTGCCGGGGACCATGGACGGAAATATCTTCATTACAGTTCAGCCGCCCAGAGGATTTGGCGAAGATCCGGCAAAGATATACCACTCTCCTTTCTGCGCGCCGACTCATCATTATCTTGCCTTTTATCAGTGGGTACGCGACATCTGGAAAGCGGACGCAGTGGCCCATATCGGTACCCACGGCTCCCTGGAATGGCTGCCGGGAAAGAATGCAGGCCTCAGCGCGGGCTGTTATCCGGATTTGTCATTGCGGGATCTGCCCAACATGTATATTTACAATATGACTATTACAGGCGAGGGAATCCAGGCCAAGCGGCGCGGGGCTGCCGTACTGGATGAGCATCTGCCAGCGCCCCAGTCCCAGGCCGGCACCTATGATGAACTGGAAGAACTGGAAAAAGCGATGGAAGAATATGTTCATTTCCAGCGGACCGCGCCGGAAAATCTGCCCCGTCTGGAAGAACTGGTGCTGGCTAAGGTTAAAGAAGCGAATCTGGACGGCGAGGTTGAACGGGAAGAAGGCCAGCCTTTCGAAGAATATGTGGGCAACCTTCATAATTATATTACCGATTTAAAGAATATGGAGGTCCATACAGGCCTTCATGTTTTGGGAGAGCCGCCGAAGGATGATGGGCTGACGGAATACCTCTGGCTGCTGACCAGGCTGGATAACGGTACTATTCCGAGCCTGAACCAGACGCTGGCGTCCCAATACGGATATGATTATTATTATCTGCTGGAACACAGCTCAGAAATGTATGAACCGCTGCAGATCACGTTTAATATGCTGATCGACCGTATCGGTGAACAGTGCAGGGACGTGATCCGCATTTTGCAGGACCATGATTTTTCCGATGCCGGCATACAGGCAGTCATGCAGCAGGTCTGGGTAAAAGAAGCGGCCTCAAAACCGCCGGTACAGATTCTGGCAGGAGCATCCCGTACGGCTGCGGATCAGAACATACAGGAAACACCGAAATCGTTTGTGGAAAAGCTTCGTACAGTCTGCGAATATATCTGCCATACCGTGTATCCCAACCTGATGCTGACTTCACAGGAACAGGTTACCATGCTGCGCGGGTTTGAGGCAGAATATATTGAACCGGGGCCCAGCGGGGCTCCCAGCAGCGGCGGGGCAGATCTGCTCCCGACGGGCCGGAACTTTTACGGCGTGGACCCCCGGACATTGCCTACCGCGGCAGCCTGGGAAATCGGCAAAAGCCTGGGGGACCAGGTAATCAGCCGGTTTATTGAAGAAGAAGGCCATTACCCGGAGAACATCGGTATTGTTTTATGGGCCGGGGCGAACATGCGCAGCCACGGCCAGTGCCTTGCGGAGTTTCTGTACCTGCTGGGCGTGAAGCCGGTCTGGCAGTCGGGCAGCCTGCGGGTCATCGGCCTCGAAGTGATGCCGCTTAACGAATTGAAACGGCCCCGCATAGACGTTACCGCCCGGATCAGCGGCCTGTTCCGGGACAGCATGCCGGGCGCCGGTGAAATGCTGGACAAAGCGGTGCTGAAGGTTGCCGCGCTGGAAGAAGATCCGGAACAAAACTATGTCCGCAAACATATTATGGAAGACAGCGCAGAATTAGAAAAAGAAGAAGGCATGGTTAAAGAAGAAGCATGGCGTACTGCGGCTTTCCGTATCTTCGGCGATGAACAGGGAGTCTACGGCGCCGGCGTGGCCGCTTTGCTGGAGGCAAAGAATTGGGAAACGATTGACGATATCGCTGACGTGTATGTACGGTGGGGCGCTCATGCCTACGGCGGTAAAACCAGGGGCAAATTCCTTCCCAAACAGTTCCGGAAACGGATGGGAGTATTGGATATCACAATCAAGAATGAGGATAATCACGAAACCAACATGCTCAGCAGCGATGACTACAATGCCTACCACGGCGGCATGATCGCGGCGGTGCGCAGCATCAAAGGCAGCGCTCCCAAATCCTATTGCGGGGACAGCACAGACCGGAGCCGTGTTACCATGCACAGCGTGCAGGAAGAAGCGAAACGCCTGTTCCGCAGCGAGGCTATCAATCCGAAATTCATCGAAGGCATGATGAAACACGGATACAAAGGCGCCGCGGACATGAGCAACATGGTGGCCCACAGCTACCAGTGGGACGCCACCAGTAAAGTGATGGAAGACTGGATGTATGAAAAATACGCGGAAAAATATGTGTTGGATCCCAAAGTGCAGGAATGGATGCGGGACGTAAACCCCTGGGCCCTGAAACGGACAACCGAAGTGTTACTGGAAGCTTCCCAGCGGGAACTGTGGCATGCAAAAGAAGAAACACTTCAGGCATTGCAGCGCTTATGCCTGGATGTGGACGGTGAGTTGGAAGAACAGGCGGATGAAGCATGAGCAAGGATACGGTTACCGAAAAATTATATACATTGTCTACAGGCGACGAAGTGTACCGCTATGAAAAAAGCATTGTTGTTTTTTTCAAAGGCAGGCGTAAAGTTCTCAGTACGTCAGTATTTAACGGGGGATATCACGAGAACTATAACGCGGTGTTTAACCATGATGCCAAACAGGGCGCAGGCATGCCCTGTGAAATGCTGGCCCCCACTTATACCGAACACATGCAGATCCTGTCGGGACGGCTGGGCCTGAACCCGGAAACCGTAACGGGCATGGGAACGGCGGCGGATATGGAAAATGCAGCGATTGAAACATTGTCTTACCAGAATCTCACAGTAACAGCTATTGTTACTGGCGGTATCGAAACAAACGGAGGCCGGGTGGGAGATACCGCCGACTTTTTTAAACCGCTGGAAAAACCGGACAAAGCTGGAACTATCAATATCATGCTTGTGTTGGATACGGACCTGCCGCCGGGAACACTGACCCGGGCCCTGGTGACCTGTACGGAAGCCAAAACGGCGGCAATCCAGGAACTGCTGGAAGGGAGCAAGTATTCCAACGGGATCGCTACCGGTTCGGGAACCGATACCACCATTGTTGTGGCCAACAGTGAATCGCCGTTGTATCTGGAAGGGGCCGGTAAACATTCCAAACTGGGCGAGCTGATTGGCCGGGCGGTTAAAGAAGCGGTCAAAAAGGCATTGGACAAACAGACAGGACTGAATCCTCAATCGCAGCACAACGCGTTAAAACGTCTGCAACGCTTTGGCGTGAACAAGACTACGTTATGGAAAAAGTATCTGGCTGCAGGCATGAAGGGAGATGTTCTGCTGAAACCTGAGTTTCTGGCAAAAGCGGAAGCCCTGGCAAAAGAAGAAAAGATGCTGACATACACTACGCTGTATATTCATTTGCTGGATCAGTTTTTATGGGGACTGCTGCAGGAAAAGGAAACCAAGGAAGGAGCAGAGGCGATACTTGGAATTCTGGCGCAGGCCTACGGTATACAGCCTTTGAAAATAGAAAAAAAGGTTTCCCAGGAGTCCATGACGGAAACCTGGCAGCAAATGTTTTTAGCAGTTCTGCAAAAGTAAACCTGCAGTCTGTAAACAGGCGGTGTCTTTTCAAAAATACAAATTAATTTGTCTGAGGGGAAGTTTGAGCATGGTGCAGTTATTTAATTTCTGTGTATATCATGATTATGTGAAGCAGCTGGAGGAAACAGGAAAAACATTACCGGAATATGTAAAATATCTGGGCCTGGACGGGATCGAACATCTGATTTACGGAAAGGAAACACCGGAGCCGGCTTTCAAAGACTCTTCCGTGGGAGTCCATCTGGCCTACTGGCCGTACTGGGTGGGATTCTGGAAAAACAATAAGTCCCGGCTGAAGCGGGAATTCAAGTCCGCGAAAGCAAGAAATGACTGTTACTTCGGCGCCCTGAACAGGGATGAATGGCTGTCGGTCATACAGCAGCACCTGATAGCCGCTGCCGCGGTAAAACCGGAATATATGGTCTGGCACGTTTCGGAAGCGGATGTACAGGAAACCTACACCTTTGATTTTCAGTATTCGGATCTGGAAGTGCTGGAAGCGGCTGCTGATGTTTTCAATGCTGTTTCCATGGCTGTTCCGTCCCACATAACCGTCCTGTTTGAGAACCTCTGGTGGCCTGGGCTGCGGCTGACAGACCCGGACAACGTGAAATACTTTTTTGAGCGTATCCGACGTAAAAATGTGGGCATCATGCTGGATACCGGGCATCTGATGAATACCAATCCCGAGCTGCAAAATGAAGAAGAAGCGGCGGATTACGTCTGTCAGACCGTTGCTAACCTGGGTGAACTGGCGGGGCTGATTAAAGGCGTCCACTTAAGTTGTTCCCTGTCAGGCGCCTATCAGAAGAGTTTTGTGCATGAGTATGACCGGCGCACGACCTTTGCGGATATGTATAAACACATTGTGCAGATCGACCGGCACCAGCCCTTCCGGACAAAAGCGGCCCGCAGGATACTGGATTTTATACAGCCAAAGTATATAACCCATGAAATGATTTACAGTTCATTGACGGAACTGGAAGAAAAACTTAAAATACAGCTTTCCAACTGCTGACACGGGACAGCAGGGGAAAGGCGTGAAGTGTTCTCTCACATATCAAATCGTTTAGCTGATAGTAAACAGATACTGATACCCAAGGAGGTAGTCAATGAAACGCAGAGGAGTCTATCCTTTTACTGCCATTGTGGGGCAGGAAGATATGAAACTGTCACTGATTTTAAACGTAATCAATCCGGCGCTGGGCGGTGTTTTGATTAAAGGTGAAAAAGGAACAGCCAAATCAACGGCAGTCCGTGCCCTGGCAGAATTATTACCGGCCATGGAAACGGTAAAAGGCTGTCGTTTTCATTGTGATCCTTTACAGGAAAACTTTTTATGTGATGACTGTACTGCAAAATTTCGTTCAGGTGAACTGAAAGAAACGGAAACGCTGAAGATGCGTGTGGTGGAACTTCCGGTCAGCGCGACAGAGGACCGCGTGGTAGGCACGCTGGATGTGGAATATGCGATCAAGCACGGGGAAAAGAAGTTTGAACCGGGCCTGCTGGCCCAGGCCAACCGGAACATTTTATATGTAGATGAAATCAACCTGCTGGACGATCACGTGGTGGACGTGCTGTTGGACGCGGCGGCCATGGGTGTGAACACGGTGGAACGGGAAGGGGTTTCTTATTCCCATCCTGCAAGATTTGTATTGGTAGGTACCATGAACCCGGAAGAAGGGGATATCCGGCCCCAGCTGCTGGACCGTTTTGCCCTGTCCGTAACGGTTACGGGCGAGCATGACCGGGAAAACCGGAAAGAAGTCATCAAACGGCGTCTGGCTTATGAAGCGGATCCGGAGGGCTTTATTGCTTCTTATCAGAAGGAACAGGAGGAACTGGCGGATAAAATCGTGGCGGCAGGAAAACTGTTGCCTGAGGTTACCGTGCCGGATGTGATGCTGGATAAGGTAGCGGACCTGGCCATCGATCTGGGGGTGGATGGCCACCGTTCCGATATTACAATGATAAAGACGGCTATGACCATGGCGGCATTCCGCGGCAGCAGGGTAGTTAATACGGAAGACCTGAAAATCGCGGCAAGGCTGGCACTGCCGCACCGTATGCGGCGCCGTCCCTTTGAAGACGGAACGCTGGATATGGGAAAAGTGCTGGCAGCTCTGGAAGGATAATTATGTCTGATTATTTCAAATGCTATCCCTTTGCTGCCGTAACAGGGCAGGAACAGGCGAAACGGGCCATCCTTATCGCATTGGTCAATCATAAGGCGGGCGGACTCCTGATCAGCGGTGTGACCGGTACGGCAAAATCCGTGCTGGTGCGCGGCGCGGCGGAACTGTCCGGGGACAGGAAACTGCTGAACCTGCCGCTGAACGTCACGGAAGATATGCTCTTTGGCAGCATTGACCTGGAGTATGCGGTAACACAGGGGGAAAGACGGTTTGAACCCGGTCTGCTGGGCCGGGCTGACGGAAATATTATTTATATAGATGAGGTAAACCTGCTCCGGCCCGAACTTCTGACCGCCGTACTGGATATCAACATGGCGGGAGAGAACCGGGTGGAACGGGACGGTATTTCTTTTGTCCATAAAACAGAGTACACCGTAATAGGAACCATGGACCCTCACGAAGGAGTGCTTCCCAATCATTTATTGGACCGCTTCGGCCTGTTCGTGGAAACGGAAAACCTGAAAGAAAAAGAGCAGCGTAAAGAAATCATGCAGCGTCTTCTGGATTTTGCAAAGGACGCAACCGCATTCCGTGCAAAATATAAAGAAGAAACGAAACAGTTGCAAGTGCAGATTGCAAAAGCACGGGAACTGCTGCCTGAAGTTGAAATCGGCGATGCCATGCTGGAACTGGCGGTGCAATACTGTTCCCAGGCGTTTTGCGCCGGGCACAGAGCGGATTTATATTTGCTGGAAACAGCAAAAGCCATTGCGGCGCTGGCGGGAAGGGCTTACATTCTGCCCAAAGATATGGAAGAAGCGGCCCTGTATGTACTGCCGCACCGTATGCGCAAGCCCCCGGAACCCCAGCCGGAAGAACAACCCCCTCAGGAAGAACCGGAGGATATGGAAGAACCGCCGGACCCGGAAGACAATGACGCGGATCCGGATGACAATCAGGAAGACCTGATGCCGCCCCCGCCGCCGGAACAGGACAACGATACGGATAATCATGACGAAGACAAACCGGATCCGGAGGAAGACGATCAGGAACCGCCGGAACAGAATCAGCAGGATAATTCTAATCAGGAAGACAAAGTTGACGGAATCGATATGCATTTTCCGTTTCCCAAAATGGTTTTGGATATGGGAAAAGACCAGATCAAACGTAAAGGCAGCGGTAAACGAAGCCTGACGAAAACCGATCTGAAGCAGGGACGCTATGTGCGGGCAGAGCTTCCCAAAGAAAAAGTAAACGATCTGGCTTTTGACGCAACGATCCGGGCCGCGGCACCCTATCAGCGGCACCGGCCGAAAAACGACTGTGCCATCAATATCCAGCAGACGGATCTGCGGCAGCGTGTGCGGGAAAAACGGATCGGCACAACCTTTCTGTTTTTAGTAGATGCCAGCGGTTCCATGGGCGCTCAGGAACGTATGAAAGCTGTGAAAGGCGCCATCTTTGCCATGCTGCAGGAAGCTTACCAGAAGCGGGACAAGGTGGGCATGATTGCTTTCCGGCGCAAAGTGGCAGAAGAACTGCTGCCGGTTACCCGAAGCGTAGATCTGGCGCAGAAACGGCTGGCAGAACTTCCCACGGGTGGAAAAACTCCCCTGGCGGAAGGACTGGCCCAGGCGTTTATTACACTGGACATGCAGAAACGCAAAGAACCTGACACGGAACCGGTTTTAGTGCTGGTGACAGACGGACGGGCCAATTCCGTGGTGCAGGAAGGGGAGGACCCGGTGGAAAGCGCCATGAAACTGGCAAGACAGATTCACAAAGCCAAAATAACTTCCGTGGTCATTGATACAGAAACAGATTTCATTAAATTGGGAGTTGCCCGACAGGTCGCTGCGGAGATGGGTGCAAATTATTACAAGCTGAAACAGTTGTCCCAGGGAGATATTTTACATATTGTAAGGAATTTGGGAATATAAGATTAAAAGTTTGAGAGAATTAGAAAAATCAAAAAGCGTGGTATGAACAGACTGCTTTGAATTAAAGCGTCGTTTTCATATCACGCTTTCTGTTTTTGAAAAAAGTGTAAATTATTGAGCAATAATCTGCCTAAATCTAATGGTTTTATTAAATATTAGAAAAAATATTGACTATATTCTAAGTATATAGTTTATTATATAAAAAATAAATATTATTAAAAACAATTATTATTAAAACGTATTTTTTATAAAGCTAAAAACAAGAAACGGCGTTGTCGGAACAGCTATATTTTGCGGTATAACATATAAAAAAGCGGATTGCAAATGGAGTACTGCAGGACCATGAAAGACTGGCTGCAGGAAATATTTTCAATAAATATTATTTAAAAAGTGAGAGGTGTTTGTGATGAAGAGGAAAGTAACCAAAGGTATGCTGATGACAGCATTAATCTGCGGAACAATCAGTATCCTGCCGCATGGCGTGTATGCGGAGGAAGTTGCTGAGGAAGAGGCACTTCAGGGATTTACACTGGATCAGGTTGTGGTAACGGCTGCAAGAATGGAAAAGAAACTGGTCGATACCGGTGCCAATGTTTCGGTTGTTACTTCAGAGGATTTTGAAAAGAAAAACTATCAGACAGTCACGGAAGCACTGGAAAATGTTCCGGGTGTGTTAGTAAAACGTAATGGCGGCGAATGGACTAACAGTTACATTTATTTAAATGGTGATGACCGGGTTCTGGTATTAGTTGATGGCAGAAGGCTGAATCAGGAAAAAGGCATGAACAGCGGCCGCGGCGGTTTGGATTTCATGCATTTACCTGCACCTGAAATAATTGAGCGGATTGAAATCGTAAAAGGCGGCGGTTCTGCACTTTACGGATCGGACGCTGTTGGCGGCGTAATTAATATTATTACCAAACGGGCTGATAAGACTACCGGAAAAATAAATATAAATACTGGTTCCTGGGGAACGCAGAACTATCGTGGAATGGTTAGTTTTAAACAGGGCAAAACGGGAATAACGATTACCGGAAGCAAACAAAAACAGAATTATACCAAGTACAGAGACGCGGAAACCGGCAGTACCGACAGATGGCCGCATTCATCCAGTGATACGGTAACGGCTGCTGTGAAAATCGAGCATGAAATCGGAAATGACCAGTTAGCTACATTATACTTTGATCATAGTAATCGCAAAGCGGATCAGCCGGGCTCCATTCCGAGAAATATAGGCTATTATGGTCCTAATTTTTATCCAGACGACTTTTCCCGCGAAATTAATAATAATGTTTCCGCTAAATATGAATGGGGATTAAAATCCGGTAATCCGGGTTACATCCAATTGTACAGAAATCATTACTCGGGGAACTTTTTCAACAACGGGGCTATGAGCCGTTATTATGAGACTAAGGACGGCCTGGATATTCAGCAAAAATTCAAATTGAGTGACACTAATGATTTAGTTACCGGTTTTGACTGGAAAACTTCTAAAGTCAATAACCTTTCTGCATATACTGATGAGAAGAAATTGAGGACATATGCATTTTATTTGGAAGACAGCTGGCGTTTTGCAAAGGATTGGACCCTGACCGGAGGGCTCAGGTACGACCATCATAACTATTTTGGACATAAAACATCCGGCACGGTTTCATTAAATAAAAAATTTAATGAAGACTCGCATGCGTATGTTACCTGGGGGCAGGTATTTAATGCTCCGCAGGGAAATGATTTGTTCTATGAGTCCTGGGGCATGTATGGGAACCCGGACCTGAAACCTGAAAGCGGTTACGTCTGGACGGCTGGTTATGATGGAAAGATTTCCGAGTACACTACTTTTGGCATTAACGCTTTTTATAGTGTATTGGATGACGCGATTAAATGGGCAGCTGTTGATCCTACATACACGTGGAGTTATGACTGGACCGTAAAAAATGTTGCAAAACAAAAGAAACGCGGGTTGGAAATCAATTTCCGGCATAAATTTAATGAAAACATGACTGCACGCGCAAGCTACACATATACCCGCGTAACCGAAAACAACAATGACGGAATGGGATTTGTACGTGACAAAAATGTTATGCCAAACCGTTTCCTCTTGGGGCTTGATTATTCAAAAGGCAAATTTGATAGTTCACTAGACTGTCGCATTGGCTCGGGTGGAGATTTGGATAATTATTACTCAAGCCATTATTTCACTATGGATTTGTCCATGCAGTATAAGCCGGAAAAGAATTATAAGTTTTATTTCAAAGGATATAATCTGACCAATACCTCTTATGCTGAGCGCGGGGGCTTAATTAGTGGTGGCAGAGCTTACGCATACCCGATGGGGAGCAGATTCTTCCTGATTGGTGCGGAATATAGCTTCTAATGTAGATACCAGATAATCTTTGCTATATTGATTCTGCGATTCGGAATTTAATTAATTGAGTCTGAAGAAAAGATTTTATCAAAGGGCTGAATCGGGATCCCGGTTCGGCCCACTTTTATAATTAATAAGATTTAAGACACTGGTACGGTGAGTAAAATGATTATATATTTAAAAAAAGAACAAACAATCAGTCGGCTTGGAAAGTTATTGTTATATGCCGGCATGATTTTTATGTTAATCATTTTACCTGGATGCAATAACGAAAAAGGAGATTCTTCTGTTCAGAATAATAAAAACAAACCATCTTCTTATACCGTAACAGACGATACCGGAAGTACGCTTCAGTTTACTGAAAAGCCAAAACGTATCGTTTCCTATTCCATCAGCACAGATGAAATTCTGATGGCGTTAGTCAAGCCGGAGCGTATAGCTGCTTTATCGAGGCTGGTGGACGATCCCGGCGTTTCCAGTATTGTGGAAGAAGCGAAACATGTTCCTAACCGGGTGCAGGGAAACAGCATGGAAAATGTATTGACATTCAAGCCGGATTTGGTGATCATACCGGATTTTCATCCGCCGGAAATGTTGCAATCCGCGCGGGAGCTTGGGTTAAAAGTCTATATTTACAAAACGCCGTCTGATATTAAAGGCGTAAAAAGGTCTATTCGCCAGATAGCGGCCCTGACCGGAGAAAAGGAAAAAGGGGAAGCTGTCATCGCCAAAATGGAAGCAAGAATTCAACAGGTGCAACAGCGTCTGGCCAATATTCCGGCATCACAGCGCAAACGCGTCATACAGCTTCGGTCAGAAGGAGCATTTTATGCTCCGGACAACAGCTTTGGCGATGTATGCCGTCATGCGGGAGTCAGTGACGCGACGCTGGAACTGAAGTATCCCAGCGCCATGGAAATCACCCAGGAAAAAGTTGTCGAACTGAACCCGGATATAATTTTCGTGCCTGACTGGGATTATGACGGAAAACACAACCCCGATGGAGAAAAACGAAAAATACTGAATAATCCTTAATACCAGGGAATGAAAGCGGTACAACAGGGAAAAGTCTATACGATTTCCGGCGCGCTGGTGCTTACCGTATCACAGTACATTGCGGATGCAGTGGAAGAAGTAGCAAAAATGTCCTATCCTGAGGTGTTCGGAAAGAGTTAACCGTGTTACATATATTATTGTAAATACTTTTTAAATTGAATATAATTATCGTATGGTAAACATAACCATTTCTACTCGTAACGGCTGTGGAATAGAACATTGGAAGTATTTATTGTCATAGCCGAGGCGGTTTGTCTCCGGCGGAGGTCTAAATTTCGGGTATATAACAATACAGTTTAACAGTAGTTCATTGTATTTTTAAAGGACAAAACTATGCGCTTAAGAAAGATTCTAACCCTGTTTCTTTTTTCATTTTTCCTTATATCAGCATTGCTTTCCGGCTGCAGTTCTTCTACACAATCGCAAAACAGCAGTAAAACAAATGCAGCGCAAAGCAAACAGGAAATGAATACAACAGGGTCGTATTCAGTAACCGATTTAACCGGAACCAAAGTTACGTTTCCCTCAAAACCGAAAAGAATTCTGACCTTCGCCATGTACACGGACCAGATTGTATTGGGGTTGGTTACCAGCGACCATCTGGTGGGAATCAACACATTGTTGGACGATCCGGTATTGTCAAATATTATTCCCATTGCGAAGAAAATTACTAAAAAAATCGGAAATCCCAGCGCGGAAGAAGTGTTATCTATGAAACCGGATCTGGTCATCGTTTCCGACTGGACGCAGGCAGAAAAGATACAGAGTATGCGGGATCTTGGATTAAAGGTTGTGTCGGTAAAATCACCCGAAACGATTCAGGATGCAAAAGATGCTGTCTCACAGGTTGCCGCGGCAATAGGGGAACCGGAAAAGGGAAGGCAGCTCATAGGGATGATGGATAAAAAGTTAGCTGAGATTCGGGAGAAAACGAGTAAAATCAAACCGGAACAGCGAAAAAATATTGTTTTGCTTTCCCTGATGACTGCCTATGGCGGAACTGGGTGCGCTTATGACGATGCCTGCCGGGAAGCTAATGTGATCAACGGTATCGCGGCAGCGGGCCTGAAGAATGGGCAGCAGCTGACCAAGGAAATGCTGATCAAAATCAATCCGGACATTATGCTGATGCCGGTCTATAATGACAGAGGCAAATATGATACGCAGAGCTTTATTGACAGTTATTTGAAAGATCCGTCCCTGCAGACAGTGAAGGCAATCAAGGATAAACACCTTATCTATCCCCGGGAACAGTTCGTCTACAACTGTTCTCAGGACATTGTGTATTGTGTGCAGGAAATTGCCCGCTGCGCTTATGGAAAAGAATTTGATTTTCCAGATAACGCAAGGCTGACTGTGACGGATGAAAAGAACGAGTAGTTTTAAAATATGGAGAATATGTTCGAGAATTATCTGGAATAAGGGCGAGTAGATAAATTATGAAAATACTGTTATGCCACCTGACCCTTAGTCTGGGGCCTTTGGAAAAGAACCTGAAAATTTTGGAACGCGCGCTGCAGATTGCCGGTGAGGTAAAGGCCGATTGGGTCATTACGCCGGAAACCGCAGTGCAGGGCTATCATTTTTATAAAATTGATCCGGAGCAGAAACTGGACGCACAGCCTGCGGATTATCTTCGGCCATTGCTGGAGCTGGTGAGAAAAAATTATCAGTATCTTTTTTTAGGAGCCGGTGAGTATGACGTAAAAGACAACTGCAATTATAACACCTGTTTTGTTTTCGGCCCGGATGGAAATTTGACAGGCAAGCACCGGAAGAATCATTCCCACGGTTACGGAGGTGAAGGCTGGGTGACAAACAGCACGACAGTGGAATCGGTACAGGTGGGGGCAGTGAAAACCGGTATCATGGTCTGCTCCGACGCCTGGTATATGGAATGCCCGAAACGGCTGGCAGAGCAGGGGGCGGAACTGCTGGTAGATATTGCGGGCTGGCCCGTTTCCAAAGAGTGCGGCGACCCACTGCCATCCTGGTTGCGCTGTTCCAAAGAAACGGGACTGCCATTTGTCCTCTGCAACCAGACCGGGAAAACGGAATGGCTTGACTTTACTGTGGGGCAGAGCGTGTATATTGAAAACGGGGAAGTAAAACTAACTTATAGCGGAATGGATGCGCTGCTGCTTTTTGAATGGGAAGAAACGAAAAAGCAGGTTATTTCGGAAAAATTTACCGTGCTGGATTTTTAAAATAGAAGTTGACAATCAGATAGGAAAGGCTATTTCCCTGACATGTTTAAAACAAAAGAAATCTCTAAATTTATTTCTTTTCTTTTTTTAATTTCGTCTATGCTGCTGAGCATTTTAGTATGCGGCTGTGGCGGAAAAACTGCGACACATGACAATTCGGGTAAAACGGATACATCCTATACGGTAACCGATTCCCAGGGAACCAAAATTAGGATCCCTAAAAAGCCCGTGCGCATCATCGCTCAGTCCATGACTTTTGATACGTTGCTGTTAGGCGTTGTGCCGCCGGAACGGCTGGTGGCCTGCAATATCTTATGCCAGAAAGCAGATTCTTCTTTTGTGGTGGAGGAAACAAAAAACATTCCCGTGAAGCTGACCATGTTCAACTATATCCCCACGGATACGGTCTTAAAGCTGAAACCGGATATCATCGTGCTGCCCGGTACCGCCAAACCGGAGATGATTCATACCTTTCGGGATTTGGGCTTTCCGGTATTAGTCTGCAAATCCGTAAACAATATTCAGGATGTACGGGATAACCTGACCCTGCTGGGAGAGGCGCTGCAGGAAGAAAAAGCGGCGGAAAAAACCATTGCGGAAATGGATCGGCAGCTGGAGGAGATTCACAAGACACTTGAAGCAAAGAAAAAGCCCTGGCCGGTGGGTATGCTGGTTTCTCAGATGACCAGCTACGGCGGTAAGGGCAGTATGTTTGACGTACTCTGCACAGAAGCCCATGTGACCAATGGCATTGCTCATGTGGGTATCCACAGCGGGGAAAAGCTGACAAAGGAACTGGTAATCAAGGCGGATCCGGATTTCTTTATGGTGTCTGCGCCCCTGAAAACCGATAACTATATAAGTGAAGAGTTTAAAAAAGAATTTTTGTCTGATCCGGCCTATAAAGGCCTGCGGGCGCTGAACAACATTGTGGAAATCCCAAATAAATATCTGTACACCAATTCCCAGAACTGTGTGTACGCCATTAAAGGAATCGCCAATTATGCATACGGGAATATTTTTGATTTGAAAGAAGAAAAGCTAATCAAGGGGTATTGAGAGACATTTAATTCATTTTAGATTTGAAATGAGCCCGTAAAATCAATAAATTTGGGCTTGACAGATTAGGAAGGGAAAATAACGTGAGAAGGAAATCGTTAGTTGTTTTTTTGCTGTTACTTGCAGCACTCATATCATGCACCATAAGCTTTGCGGCAGAGAAGGAAAAAGAGCAGCAGGAAAATGATGCAGTATATAAACATGTTGCAAGTTTTGGAGAGAGAAAATCCCTGCGCATTGCCTTATGCCATCTTGATGTAAGCCAGGGACCCCAGGAAAAAAATATCGAAAAAATAGAAAAGGCGATCCACAGTGCGGGACAGCATGGAGCCAACTGGATTGTTACACCGGAAACGGCACTGCAGGGATATTACTTTTATGTAATCGATCCTTCTCAGAAAGAAAAAATTAAAGAGCAGCCTTCTTCAACCATTGATTCGTTGCTGAAAGCTTCCGGTAAATATGGCGCCAGCCTGTTTTTAGGCGCAGGGGATTACGACGCGAAAGCGGATTGTTACCGCAACGCCTGCCTTGTTTTCGGACCTGACGGTAATTTAATCGGGCGCCACAACAAATTATCTGCCCATGTGGGTTTCGGTGCGGAAAAATGGTTAACAAACGATAACAAACTGAATCCTGTTATCTGTGATGGCGTCACAACAGGCGTGTTGGTCTGCTCTGATATCTGGTTTTTAAATTATCCCCGCGTTCTGGCGGACAAAGGCGCGCAGATTATTGTCGATATAGCTGCCTGGCCGCCTGCCAAAGAAACAGGAAATCCGCTGCCAAGCTGGGAACTGGCTTCACAGCGGACGGGTTTGCCTGTAGTGGTCTGCAACCAAACGGGAAATCCAAGGTGGATGGACATGACACCTGGCCAGAGCGCAGTGGTTGAAAACGGAAAGGCTAAATTATTACACAGCGGTAAAGAAGCGGTGCTGTTGTTTGACTGGGATCCGGAAACGGGAAAAGTAGTGTCTGACACTTTTGATATTCTGACTATTAGCAACTGAATATCTGGTTTTAAACTAAAAACGCAAAGACGGCAAACATGGATGGAATGTATGCCGTCTTTGATTTTGTTATATGGCGAAAAGATTTATTGTGTTATATTCTCTTCGGGAAATGCTTCTTCAGCCACAGGAACAGCACGGGAATCACGAATAATGTAAATACAGTAGACGTAATCATGCCGCCGATGATGACCCAGGCCATGCTGACTCGGGTCTCGGAGCCTTCCGAAAGACTCAGGGCGGTGGGCAGCATGCCGACTACCATGGTGATGGCGGTCATGAAGATGGGTTTCAGCCGGACTTTGCCGGCTTCCACTACAGCTTCCAGAGGAGAAATGCCTTCATGAATCCGGGTGAGGGTGTAGTCTAACAGCAGCGTGCCATTTTTGGCAACCAGACCGTCCATTACCAGAATACCGATCAGGGAATACAGGTTGACGGTGTTGTTGGTGAACAGCAGGAAGAAAATGGAACCGATGATGCCAAGAGGTAATGAGAACATCCGGATAAAGGGGGTAAAGACGGACTCATACAGAACCGCCAGCAACAGATATATTAATAGAAGAGACATGGTGAGGGCCATGATCATTTCCTTAAAGGAAGCGTTCATGGTGGCCGTCTGGCCGGAAAATTCATAGCGGCAGCGCAGGCTTGCCGCTTTTATTTTCTGTTCAACGTCCTGTTTCACTTCGTTCAGGGGCCTGTCTGTCAGGTTAGCCTGCACGTTGATGAAGCGTTCCTTGTTCAGGCGCCGGATGGTGGTGGGGCCTACCGTCTCTTTGATTTCCGCAATGTCTCCCAGATACACGCTGCCGGTCTTTGCGGGGATGGGTATGGATTTCAGTTCATCCATCTGGTAGCCTTCGCCCCCCGCAAAGCGGACGTTGATATCCGTATCCTTGCCATGGTTGTTTTCATCGTTGGACAATACGCCCGCCCGCTGCCCGGTGATGGAAGAGGCGAAGGACCGAAGCACCTGGCTTAAACTGACACCGTAATATTCCAGTTTGTCCCTGTCAACCACCACTTTCAGTTCCGGGTTTCCTTCTACGTAAGAATTTTTAACGTCCTTGACACCGTTTGTTTCTCTTAATATTTTTTCCACTTTGGCGGATTCTTCCGCCAGTACTTCCATGCTGGAGCCTTTTAATTCTATCTGCAAAGGTGAACGCACCAGATTGCGGCCGCCGGAAACGCCGGCCACAGAAGATTGAATCACGTTGACCCGGGTCCTGGCGCTTCCGAGATTATTCCGGGCAAAGGCGCGGATGTCTTCCGCAATGGTCCAGACACTGCGGGAACGTTCGCTTTTACTGCATAACGTGATGGAGATTTTGCCGTTGCGCTCCAGGGTAGTCACATAGGACATATGGTGTTTGATTTCCGGGATAGTGCGCAGGTAATCGTCAAAGAGCAGCAGTACTTCGTTTGTCTGCTGGGCATTGGAACCGATGGGCAGTTCCACGTTGACCTGCAATGCGCTTTCATCCGTTTTGGGCATGTACTCGGCGCCCACGATGCCTAACGGGATCAGCAGCAGGCTGCATAAAAACAAAGCAACAATACTTGTCAGCAGTTTTTTGGGATGCTGCAGGCAGTTCCGTAGCAATACTTCATAACGACGGATGGTATTCCGTTCCAGATTGTCAAAAAAGTCCCAGACTTTTCCCTGCGGTTCTTCCAGGCCGTCGGCACACAGTTTCGAGGCCATCATGGGAGTCAGCGTAAAGGAAACTGCCAGCGACATCAGGGTGGCGAACACAATGGTGAGGCCGAACTGGCGGAACAGCTGGCCCGTAGCGCTCTGCATGAAAGCGATGGGCAAAAATACGACCACGTCGCACAGGGTCATGGCGATCGCTGCCATGCCGATCTGCATCCGTCCCTGCTCCGCGGCGTCTCTGGCATTGTATCCGTTTTGCAGGAAACGGTGGATGTTTTCCAGTACGACAATGGAGTCGTCAACCAGGATGCCGATACAGGTGGCCATGCCCATGAGGGACATCATATTGAAAGTGAATCCTGCGGCATACATCAAAAAGAAGGTGGCAATCAGGGAAGTAGGAATCGCAATCATAACCGCAGAAGCAGAACGCCAGCCACGCAGGAAGAGATACAGGACCAGACCCGTGGTGACCAGGCCTTCCAGTAAGGTGCGCAGCGTGTTGTTCAGGGAATTTTTGACAAACGTCGCCTGGTTATAGACCAGGGTAAACATGTAATCCGGATAGCTTTTACGCAGTTCCTCCAGTTTCTTTAATACGTTGTCCGCGGTATCCACGATGTTGCTGCCGCTGGTTTTGTACACTTCCATGGAGACAGCGTCGTTACCGTCCATGCGGGCGTAACGGGAGCTTCGTTTATTTTTTACCTGGACGTCGGCTACGTCCCGCAGCAAAAATGTCCGGCCGTTTTTGGTCAGGCTGATCTGTTCAATATCCGAAACGGTTTTATACTGGGAATCCAGGCGCACGGAAATCTGCCGGTTCTCCGAATACACGGATCCGGCGGAAACCATGGTGTTTTCGTTGCGGATAGCGTCGGTGATATCTTTCAGGGTCAGGCTGTAGTAATTCAGCTTTTCCTGGTTCACCAGCACCGCGATTTCCTTTTCTGCGCCGCCGGTGACGGAAACGTCCGCCACACCCTCTGCCTGCTGCAGCTTTTCCTTAAAGGTGTTTTCTGCCATAGCATGCAGGTCTGCGGCATCCTGTTTGCCGGTAACCGCAATTTCAATAACAGGGTATTCTTCTGCCGAACGCTTCAGTACTACGGGCTCGTCAATATCCGCCGGCAGGGAGCCGCGGATTTTGTTCAGCCGCTTGGTAGCTTCCACGGACATCAGGTTGGGATCCTGTTCCGGTGAAAGCTCCACAAACACTTCGGACCGGCCCGTCATGCTGACGGAACGGATTTCTTTGACCCCTTCCAGTGTAGAGATAACGTCCTCAATCGGTTTGGTCAGCTGCTGTTCCACCGACTCCGTACTGGCGCCGGGGTATTCCACAATACAGCTGATATAGGGTGACTCTACATCCGGAAGCAGTTCCACGCCGATGTGGGAATAACTGAACAGACCCAGCACCGTGATCAGCATAAAGATCATGGAAATGCCGATGGGGCGTTGGATGGAAAATTTGGTTATATTCATTTTTCTTCATCCTTTTTGTCCAGATCGGTAACTTCCAGGCCTTCCCGCAGGCGGGACACGTTATCGGTGATGACTTTGTCCCCTGCTTTCAGGCCGCTTACGATTTCCAGGTCTTCCGTATTGCGGATACCGGGCCGGATCGTTTTGCGGTGTGCTTTTTTATCCTCGCCTAATACAAAAGCATACTGTTTGCCGTTTAGTTCTAATACAGCGCTGCGATTTATGAACAGCGCTTTTTCTTTTTGCAGAAAGCGCAGGGAACCCTTCGCGAACATGCCGGACTTCAGCTGGCCGTCTGCTTTGTCCAATGCGACGCGAACCAGGTAGTTTTTGGTTTCTTTGCTTTTGTCCGGGCTTACAAAGGTGATTTTTCCCGAATACTTTTTCCCCAGCGATTCCACCAGAACCGAAACAGATTCCCCGGTCTTTAGCAGGGCAGCATCGTATTCGGAAACCTGACAGTCCAGATGCAGGCTGCTGTTATCCACGATGGTAAAAAGGTGGGAACCCGCCTGCACATAGCTGCCCGCTTCCGCGTTGCGGAAGGTGATGACCCCGTCCCGCGGCGCCCGGATGGTCATATCCGCCCGCTGGTTTTCCAGCAGCAGCATGGAATTGCGCCGTTGTTCCGCCCGTTGGGCCCGTTCGGCCACATAAGCCGGTTTTCCTTCATACAGTTTCTGGCTGGTCAGAGAATCCAGGTTGGCTTTGGCGCTGAGCATCTGCTGCTCTGCTTCATCCAGCGCCAGTTTGGATACGGCGCCTTTCTTAAACAGTTCTGTGTAACGGTCAAAATTTGTTTTTTTCAGATTGTATTCGCTTATATATTTCTGGTAGTTGGAATTAAAGGTCGCGTCATACCGTTCCGTGTAGGCGTCATAAGATTTGTAATCCGCTTCCGCCCGGTTGACCTGGATGTTAATATCCTTTAAATCCTGCTGGGCCAGCACATCCCCGGCGGAAACTTTGTCCCCCAGGTCTTTTTGTACGTCTGTGATCATGCCTGCATACTTGTTAACTACAATGATTTTGGCAGCGGCATTGGTCTGGCCGAACAGGGTGACCATTTTGTACATGGGTTCCTCAGTCAGCACTTTGGTATGGACTTCCACCGTTAACGGTTTGCGGTCTGCGGAAGCCGAGCTTTTGACCAGGCCTTTAAGGGATGAAAAGAGAAGGATGCCCAGCACTGCGATGCAAAGAAAAGCTAACGGCTTGTTGTTCTGTAATTGCCAACGCAGATTGGGAATCCGGTTTTTGATTTGCAGCAAAAAGCGTTTTACATTTTGCACAAGGTTTTTAAAAAAGTTAGATAAATCGTCCATGGCAGTCTCCGTAGTATACGCTTTGTAAAGTACGCACGAAAGAATGAAATACAGATCATTATCGCATTTCACTAACATTAAGGTTATAACTCATAATAAACAACAATTATATTGAACGTCATAAATAATTTCTGTTTACAAAGCTAATCTGTTGCGATATAATAAGTTCGGAGGTGCATTATGAATATCCGAACTTTTAAGTCCGACAAGCAGGCTTTGATTGATGAAGGA
>Ga0256404_1002861_pt1 | contig 36757 bp, 29 predicted proteins | sample RumenRJG_01DNA_FD_185990 | JGI IMG/M metagenome (GOLD analysis project Ga0256404, IMG submission 185990) | Bovine rumen microbial communities from Lethbridge, Alberta, Canada - RJG_01 | ecosystem: Host-associated > Mammals > Digestive system > Stomach > Rumen | place: Canada: Alberta | collected...
ATTTTTGCTTGTCTTGATTTGCAGTACTAAGGTAAGTGAAAAATCTGACATGGCAAAATCCTGGGCAACTTTTTGTTGCTCAGGAACTTATAAAAATAGTTAAACTAAAGTGCTGCGGAATTAAGGTAATCTAAAGATACCTTATGTAATAAGATAAAAACCTATATATATACGCGTTACTAAACGCGGCAATTTTTTACTGAAGGGAAAGAAAAATTCCCTTCAGTTTGGAAAATTCAAGATTGCTTTATATCTTTGCAGCGGATTTCAAACTTCTTTCAGAAATCCGATGATACGTCATAAATTACCGCTTTGATACGTAACGAACTTAACAATTAAATTCTTTTAAAATGAAAACATTCAAGAAAATTATGTTCGCGCTGCTTGCAGCGTTCACACTCTCATTCGCCACACCACAACAGGCAAGTGCATTTACCCCGATGGGCCAGGTTTCGGTGGGCGAATGGACAGCTTACTGGTGTAATTTAGATGGAGTCCTAGAAATCAGGTTGCTTAACATGTCTACCCATGAGGAACTGACTTACCTTTACGTCGGGGACAAGAGTCCGTGGCCTGATGATTTCTGGCGTGGTGTCGCTTCTAAAGGAAAGGTAAAGGTCTATTTAGGGGATAAGGAAGTCAAAGCCGGTGGCGGCGGTGTAAGTTACACCATCGATGAGATCCTGGATATTGTTCTATCAGAAATCTACTCTGACCGCTTCAGCGACATTGAAAAGATGGATGAATTTGCCCAACCTTATACTGGCTCATCCATCGCCATCGGCAAGAGAATGAGGTGGTAACAGTTTCTGCAGTAATTGACAATAAGAGGTCGTGTCAAAAGTAACAGACACGACCTCTTTCTATTGTTCTGGTGGCTGTTTTTCCAGTCTTTGTCGGAAATGTTACCTTCCTCAGACCCATCCAGACATGCCGAAGCACCCGGATACACCTATTAAACCATCAGGAAGGCTTGGAGAGCTGTTTTCAAGTCGTTATCGGAAACACCTTCCTCAGACCCGCGCAGACATGCCAAAGCACCTGTGCCCACCTATTCAGCCCATAAGCCTTTGTCTGGTGCAAAGATAAGAATAAAATCCGAATGTATACAAAAATCAAATGTGTAAATACAAAAACACTTGAAAATTTGCATATCTCAAAAAAACACATTATTTTTGCAGCGTAAAATAGAATATATTCATGGTTATATATCAATTATATACATATACAGTAATATATTAATGGTTATGAACGTAGATACATTCAATACGCCACAAATACTACGGCTGTTCGGTGAGCGGTTCAAGTCTTACCGGCTGAGACTGCGTATGTCACAGGCAGATGTCGCCGAGAGAGCCGGGCTAAGCATTTCCACCATCCATAACTTTGAAACAGGCACCGCATATAACCTGTCCTTCGGTTCTTTTTTCCGTCTTTTAAAGGCTATAGGATATACCGACGGAGTGGATGGATTACTCCCAGAACTTCCTAAGAGTCCTTATATGTACAAAAAAGAAAAACAAGTACAAAGAATAAGAAAAAACAAAGATGGAAAATAGTGTCAAGGTGTTTCTTTGGAACGAAGAAATAGGGATTCTGGTCTGGAACAAGGCAAAAAACCTATCCTATTTCACTTTTAACCCGGAGTGGAAAGGGCTTGATGTACAGCCATTCCCACGGGTAGAAGTCAACAAACCGCTCTTGCCTATCTGGGGGGAGGGGACAAGAGACTCCATGCATCCTAATATCAATCGGTATCAGAAACTTCCGTCATTCATTGCAGACTCACTGCCTGACAAGTGGGGTAGTATGCTCTTCGATGCATGGATAAACGAACGACATATCAATCCTGATGAGATAACCCCCCTGGAAAAGTTGTCTTTTATCGGGAAAAGAGGTACGGGTGCCCTCGAATATGTTCCCGATATTGACATTATAGACAGGCAGACAACCATTGATATTAAAGACCTGGCACAAAGAGCGGCAGACATTTATCTTGACAGGACTCAAAAGGTCCTGACAGAAAAGGATAAGATAACACAGGAAGCCCTTATCTCTCTCGGATCTTCCCTGGGTGGACGCTTCCCAAAAGCGGTTATTGCCATCAACAGGGAAACACGTGACATAAAGTCTGGACAAATCGACGGGCTGAAAGGGTACGACTATAATATTCTTAAATTTAATTTCGGTAAAACCTATCCTTCTGCTGCCCTTGAAATGACTTACTATAACATGGCTATAGACGCTGGCATAAAGATGATGCCGTCAGAACTGTTTCACGTTGAAAACGAAAAACACTTTATGACCAGAAGATTTGACCGGATAAACGGAGAGAAGGTACACACCCAAACAGTAGCTGCCATTGACCCGGAGGCCAGGAGCTACGAAAGCCTGATCAGCATCTGCCGCAAACTGATGTTGCCGGAAAAGGATTGCGAAGAGGTGTTCAGAAGAATGGTATTCAACTTGATTGCGAACAACACCGATGACCATAACAGAAATTTCACGTTCACACTCCCGAAAAACGGAGCATGGCAGCTTTCTCCAGCATACGACATGAACTATATCGCGGATAGGTACGACTACACACCTGCCACTACCCATGAATTTTCCATACAGGGGAAAACGCACTTCACAACGCTAAAAGACGCTATTATGTTCGCAAAAGACAATGACATCAAACAACCCGGCAGCATCATTCATCAAGTCGCTGACGTTTTAAAAGATTTTGACCGCTATGCCGAGAAATGGGAGTTCTCACCTGATTTCATTGATAATGTAAAGTATGTCATTGACAAACATCTGAAGGAATGGGGCCTTTCGGTAAAAGACACAATACCTGTATCCCGGCTGATTGACGGGAAAACGGTCGGAAACTTCAAAAGAGAAACAAACGAGAAAGGTGATGTGTTCATACTGTCCGCAGAGATAGATAAGCAGCCCATGAAACTGTATTTCAGAAAAAACAGCCCATATTATCCTTTGCTGTCTGGCAATAACACAGACCTTTTCCGGAGTGGAAAACTCGATGATGTGTTCCGTACCGAGTTCTTCAGAAGGCTAAAACCTGTTCCTTCAAAAGAAACCTTACCCGAGACACCTAAACCTCTCGAAGATTACGTGCTGCCTGCAGATATAAAAGATAATATTGACAAAAGGTGAGGTTCTTCAGGAAGCTGGCGAAGAAAATGGGTTGGACGGTTCATCGGCAGCGCAAGAAGAAAGCCGGCTCTACGTTTTCTTCTCCTTCGTCATTGATTCAATAAGATGTTGTCATAGAAATCGGCATATCTCTTATTATGGAGGTCTGTACCTTCGAACTTATACCAACCTCTGTTCTTCATATCTATTGCCCTTTGCTTAGTCTCTTCGTCATAGAATCCGTGTATAGATGCTATGTTCATCTGGAATTCACAGCCGATGCCTAATAGTCGGTCGTATTCGGTTAAACCCATATAGTGATACCGTTCAGGATGGGCCAATACTGGTTTGTAACCGTCGCTAATAAGCTTATTTATTTCTTCGATCGGGTCAAGCTCGCCAAAGAACTCATATCCCCTGATAGGGAACTCTATCAGAATGTGATTACCTTCCCATGGACTCAACAAGCTTCTGTTCTTACAAAATTCAGGCCATACTTCTGGAATAATCCGGTATTCCATTGATGGGAATAATTCAAGGTTGATATTATTCTTTTTAAGCGAATTCTGTAGTTCCGTAAAGGCAGACAATACCGTGGAAGGAGTGTTGTGGTAGAGATAGGAAGAGTGGGGGGTACAAATGGCTTTCCCATATCCCCATGCCACAAGCTTCCTTGCCAGAAACGCTGCTTCATCCAAGTCTTTAGCACCGTCATCTAAACCCGGCAATATGTGACAGTGATAGTCTGTTTTCATATCTTACATCTTGAAAGAAACTCTTCTGGAGATTCATTGTCTTCCATCGTTGAGAATCGTCCATTCTCAATATCATCCTCTCCCTGCCGAATAGCGTCTATCATAGCAGGAGATCTCATGAGATATTCTGTTTCGGCCATTGAATTATAGTCTTCCTTCATAGACTGTCGAAATAGCGTTGCATTTCTTCCGGGGTACTGCAGGAAATCGTTTTTCCTTCAGCATATTCGCGCCGTGCTTTTTTGATAGCGCGTCGCATAGCGGGTGTAATAGTTCGACTATCGAAGCCTTTTCTGGTCATCTCTGTTTCCATATATATTCTATTTGATACTATTTTTGAAAAAAGCGCACTGAAGACCGCGGTAGGTGACGAGTCACCGTTAAAAGCCACTGCCATCTTCAGTGCTAATCCAGATTTGCGTCCGCGTCGTGCGGAATGTAGGCCATAGGTGCCTTTATCGCCTGCAAAGATACGGATAATTTCCCAATTTAAAGAAAGAACAAGATTTTTCTTTCCCTTCAGTAAAAAATTATCGTCTTCGGCCTTTTTGATTCTTCTTTTGCGTTTTTTCTTTTTGCCAGCCCGGTTCTGCGAGTTTCCATGATTTCGTCCAGTCATATCCCTTCTCTGGCTTTCTACTTCTGCTTTGTTTTTCGATTATTCTGTCGAGTTCCTGGATATTCTGCATTCTAGTTTTCGATTCGTTCTCCAGTTTCTTGGCCAATTCTTCCACTTTATCCTGATCTTGAACTTCTTGGGCATATTCAAGTTGCTTTCGAATGTGCCCCAAAACGTGGTCTGTTTGAAGGACATATTGGGTTTTCTGTTTTTCTGCTTTAGTTCCGCGCCAGAATTCCATAAGATGGCCATATCTATCCCGACAATGCTCGAAATAGATCTGCTGCCAGTAGCTCAATTTGTCTTCTCCATCAACATAGTCTGAAGCAGACAATCTCCACTCTTTCTTGGTACCTTCTCCGTAGCGGTTCTTGAATCTGACTTCCTTTTCCCTTACTGGTAAGACGATGAAGTGTACGTGTGGTTTCGACTCATCCATGTGGAGGTAAGCTGCAAGGACATTACCTTGGCCGAATTTCTCCTCTAGCCATTTCCATTCATTCGACATAAACCCACGAGGGTCGTAGCTATTATGCCCTTCAAAGAATTTTTTATTACTCACAGACAAGACCACTTCTATCGCATGGGTGGAATTAGCCTTAATTGCTTTTACCCCGATCTGTGCTTCGCGTTGTTGAATAATTTGTTTTAGTGGGATTTTTTCCCACTCGTCGGAATCGAAATCGGTTAAGTTATCAGCCGACCAGTTACTGTCAATGTTTTCTGGACACTCGGCGATGTCGTATCGTCGAGCATTATGTTTCTCTGTCGAATCGATGTCACCCATCGAAATTCGCCGTAAACGGATTTGTGCGTATGCCATTTTTATTTTTTTTGTTTCCGGGTCTGCCCGGCCAGGGGTTCAAAGGGTCTCCCTTTGTCCTCGAAGAGCCCGCGGAAGCTAAACGAAGTTAGCTTCCCGTAGCGGGTACATACGTAATGCTACTTTAGTAGCCTTTATCACCCAAAGGGTGAATTTGTTTGCGGTTTTAAGCCCGTGCGAAAGACCGCCCAATTACCGGCGAAGCCCTTTCTTATTCGATTCTTCGCAGACGATTACGGCAAGTTTTTCTCTGAGGATTTCTAACTGTTTCTCGTCCAGAAGGTGACGCCCACCGAACCTGTTGCCGAGTTCGTGGGCAATCTTCGCGGCGAGAACCTCGCGGTTGAACTCGCTGCCAGGTTGGCCACCCATGCCATAGCCGGGAACTTTCTCGGAAAGCGAAAGATACTTATTGAACCTGTCTTTGAGGAGTAGCCCATCGCGGAAGAATCTATCGCCTTCCGCTGTCTTCCTGGCAGCATCCAGAAGATATTCCCACTTGCCTATGATTTTCATTTGATTTTTCATTCTCTCGCAATATTTCTTCAAATTCTATATATTTTTTAGAATATCCAAGAAATTTTATATTTTTTCCCGCCTGATGGAATTGGCTGGAAAGCCGCAAAGCTTTAATCTCGGCCCAGGGCCCAATGCCACAGTAGAACGGGTTCAGCCCGTATGTGGCACGTGAAATGGGGAAAAGAAAATTCTTATTTTTCAATTCTTGGATTGATTTCTGCACAGTCACCAAGCTAACCCCCAACTTTTCGGCAACATATAATTTATAATCTTTCAGAATGACGAGCCGACCCCGCTCAGAATAATTCGCAAAACGCATCAAAATCATAAACACTCTCATAGTCGTAGGCTTAAGTTCAGTGGCCATTTTTTCTAAAGAATTCAAATACCATTTTATATATGCGTCCTCGGGACCTATGGGCACTTTAGAGAAGTTATTTATATCGAGTATCTCTCCGTCAGGCGTACAATTAATCACCTGGGTTATAATATTGAAAATGTTCGTGAATTCCATTTAATTAACTGTTAAATTCTATGTAAAACTTTTTTATTTCTCTTATCTCTTATAAAGGGCTTTTTCTGCCGAAGGGAGAAAACAACTTAGAAATCAGATGTTTATACTTATATGTTAATTTATTTAACATAATTCTGGAATATACTATTAATATCCCGTAGGGATCATTTAAGCCTCTCCTTCGAGCATATTTTTCACGTCATCATAGCGGTAATAAACCAATCTCCCGAGTTTTCGGTTAGCAATTCTTCCCTCCTTCGTCCACCGCCAGAGTGCTGGCATCTGGATGCCCAGTAGAGCTGCAGCTTCTTTCCTGGTCACGTACTTCACGCCACCTACCAAGAAAGGCTTTATCACAGTTCCATCCCGAGCTACATCTTCAGAAACTTCAGGCTTTTCACTCTTTTCGCGATATTCCGCGATCATCTGAGCTGCACGAGTTGCAGCACGTTTTTCGATTTCTTGATCGATCAGGTCAAGGAAAAAATTTGACATAATTTAAATTTTTTAAGTGAATAAGTCACGTATCAACCCAAAATTTATAACGTATCACTAAAAAATTTATAACGTATCAATTGATTTCTGATAGTCTGAAATCTGTTGCAAATATACTAAATAATTTGATCACTAAATCATTTTGTCGAATGATTCAATAATTTTTTAAGCAATTTTTTCATTTCACCAGGCGAAAGACTGTCAATATCTATTTCTTCTTTAGGTTCATCCTCGATTTTCAGAAGTTTCAAATTATATCGCTCGCGTATCTCCAGAGGGTACATATCTTGATATCCTCGCGTAACATCGTTTCCGTGAGAATGCCCCATGCTCTCGGCAATGTATTCTTCCTCCACTCCGGCAAGTTTCAAGTTAGTGGCGAAGGAGTGCCGCGCCCAGGTTCCTGTTGGGGTCTTGTCCCACCCAAGTATTTCCTTACAAACACGTTGGAGCCTATCTTTTACATTGGAGTTCTCCAGACAACAATGCCTTCGGCGTTCTTCTTCGTCACCTATACCTTTTATAATAAAAGGGAAAACGTAGCAACCTTTTACTGGTGGTGCTGCTATATCGTCTAGGATTCGTTTAGGGGTTTGGTGATTGGGACTATTACTACAGAGTTGTTATTGCTTCTTGCTGCAGTCTTATGGCGCATAAATTCAAAAGCTTTGCCTCCTTCTTTATAATATGTGTTGTTGTATTGTAGCCTTGCTATATCTGCAAGGTTACAGCCATTGCAAAGGTATTGTGCCAGAAATAGTCCCAAAGATAGATGGACTTTTTCAATATATTGAGGATTCCATGATTCCGGATATCTCTTTTCGTCAAAAACGCGGTAAAGCTCTGTCATTTCCTCTATATTCAGATAAGATTGTTGGCGAAGTTTGCCGCGAGGAATAGAAACCAAAGAATTATCTTTGTTGGAGAAAGGGTATTCTACATCTACAAGAAAGCCCTGTCTTGTACATTCGTTCCAGATAACCCGGCAAGTTCGCAAGTAAATACCACGCGTGGCATCAGCAATTTTGCCGACGGTTTTACCGTTTTGCAATACTCCGTTCTTCATCCCTTCATTCCATTGTTGGATGATTTCCTTGCTGATGGCAAAACCTTTTATCTCTCCGATGATCTTTAAGAATGATTTCAAGGCACACTCGTAACTTTCTGCAGTTCCGGCACGTCCTTCCTCACTTTTCATTCTTATTACATCTCTCCAAATCTGGAGGAAAGACACTTGTTCGTTTGTCGCGGTTCCTGCCAAACAGCTTTTAATAACATCTATCGAAAGTGTACGTATCTTAGCTATCTTAGAAATCCTCTGTCGATATTCCTCAAGGGTTTGCTCCCATTCTTTCCTTTTTGGCATCATGGAACTTCTTGAAGACGTGCAATTGCAGACACTCGTAAAAAAAGCGTCAGTGTGATATTCGCCGAGATTGTGATAATATCTCTTCTGCTTCCCATTTTCCATTAAGTTGAAGCAAACGCATAACGGGTATTCCTTTGTGCGTTTGTTTGTCCTTTTGTCAAGCTTGATAGACAGAGTGCAGTTGAACACTCGATTTGTTGATATATAATTCATGTTGCGAACTATTTGCGAACTATTATTAGTCGTTTAGAGGGATTCTTGACTTTTCTGTCCTCGGGTACAAAGTTATAAAATTACTGATAATCAGCCAAATAGGAAACGTTAAAAATTCTCATCGTACGGAGAGATATTGTATTCTAAATGATTCATAATCCGGAGGTCGTGGGATCGTGACCCACCCCCGCTACAAAAGAGGTGAGTGATCATCTCTTTTTTTTGTTTATGGATCAGTGGATATTTAAAAGTGTCTTTTCACTGTCGCTTTCGAAGTGAAAAACATAAGAAAATAATTAAGTGGGGAGATTAGGGTAGGGACGATCGGGTTCGAACCGATGACCTCTTCAATGTGACTGAAGCGCTCTAAACCAGCTGAGCTACGCCCCTAAGCTTTTTGCGGGTGCAAAGTTAGTACAAATCACCGACACCACCAAACTTTTTCGGGAAAAATTTTGTTATTATTTGATTTGTGATAAATAAATGCCGTCTTCGATAATTTTTATTGTAAAATCTTCGGGACATTCGCTTTATTTTTGTAATTTTGCATCCCTAATATAATAATGTAAGAATAGATATGGCTGGAACAAAGAAAATCAAGACCGCATTGGTATCGGTATTCCACAAAGATGGATTAGACGAACTGCTCGCCAAACTGAATGAAGAGGGAGTGAAGTTCTTATCAACAGGAGGTACACAGAAATTCATTGAGTCGCTGGGCTACGAGTGTCAGACCGTGGAGAGTGTGACGAGTTACCCATCGATTCTGGGAGGACGTGTCAAAACTCTTCATCCGAAAGTATTTGGTGGCATCTTGGCACGTCGTGACAATGAGGGTGACCAAGCTCAGATGAAGGAGTACGATATTCCCGAGATTGACCTCGTAATCGTTGATCTCTATCCTTTCGAGCAGACGGTGGCAAGTGGTGCTGATGAGGCAGACATCATTGAGAAGATCGATATCGGTGGCATCTCCTTGATTCGTGCCGGAGCAAAGAACTTCAACGATGTGGTGATTGTGCCGAGCAAAACAGAGTATGGCATGTTGCTTGATATCCTGAAGAAGAACGGCGCTCAGACTACTTTAGAGGAACGCAAGATGTTTGCTGCACGTGCTTTCGGTGTGAGCAGTCATTATGATACAGCCATTCACGATTGGTTTGAGAAAGCTTAAGCTGCTGTCTCTTACGAATGAAATAGTAACAAAAGGATTAAGTAATACAATAAAACATGGGATTTTTTTCATTTATCCAGGAGATTGCAATGGACCTCGGTACGGCAAACACCATCATTATCAGTGATGACAAGATCGTGGTGGACGAACCGTCCGTGGTTGCCCTTGACCGCCGCACAGACAAGATGATTGCCGTGGGTGACAAGGCCAAGATGATGTACGAGAAAGAGCATCCGGGAATCCGTACCATCCGTCCTTTGCGCGATGGTGTGATCGCTGACTTTACCGCCTGTGAGCAGATGATGCGTGGCCTGATCAAGATGGTGCACTCTGGCTCCCGCCTCTTCAGCACCTCCTTGCGTATGGTGATCGGTGTGCCTTCGGGTTCTACTGAGGTGGAACTGCGTGCTGTCCGTGATAGTGCCGAGCATGCAGGCGGGCGTGATGTCTATCTGATCTTTGAGCCTATGGCTGCTGCTATCGGTATCGGTTTGGATGTGGAGGCACCAGAAGGAAACATGATCGTTGATATCGGTGGCGGTACCACCGAGATCGCTGTGATCTCTCTTGGTGGTATCGTTGCTAACAATTCCATCAAGGTGGCTGGTGATGACTTGACTGCTGATATCCAGGAATATATGAGTCGTCAGCATAATGTGAAGGTCAGTGAGCGTATGGCTGAGCGCATCAAAATCAATGTGGGCTCTGCATTGACAGACCTGGGTGAGGAAGGACCTGAGGACTATGTCGTTCACGGACCGAATCGTATCACTGCTCTTCCGATGGAAGTGCCTGTATGTTATCAGGAGATTGCCCATTGTCTGGATAAAACGGTGGCACGTATCGAGACCGCTGTTCTTAATGCCCTGGAGAATACACCGCCGGAGTTGTATGCCGACATTGTTAAGAACGGTATTTACCTGACTGGTGGTGGCGCATTGCTCAGAGGATTGGATAAACGACTCACTGATAAGATCAACATCCCGTTCATTGTGGCCGAGGATCCTCTTCATTGTGTGGCAAAGGGTGCCGGCATAGCCCTGAACAATGTCGATCGCTTCTCGTTCCTGATGAGATAATAACGTTTGGAGACGGGGGACAGGCATGCGGAATCTTTTGGCATTCATCGCGAAGTACCACCATTGGTTCCTCTTCGTCATTCTGGAAGTGGTCTGCGCAATACTGTTGTTCCACTACAACAGTTATCAGGGAAGTGTGTTTTTCTCTACAGCTAATGTGGCAGCGGGAAAAGTATATGAACTTGATGCACAGGCAAAGTCTTTTTTCAGTTTGACGAAAGTCAACGAGCAGCTCACGGAGCGCAATCTCTATCTTGAGCAACAAGTGAAGGAACTCACAGAGAAGATGATTGATGTTACTCGTGATACAGGATTCACCAAACGCAACCAGTTGCAGATGCTCGACAGCTACAAGTTGATTCCTGCCAAGGTGATTAGCAATTCGATCGATAAACGCGATAACCTCATCACGCTCGATAAGGGCAGTGATGATGGGGTTCGTGTGGATATGGGAGTGGCTTGTGGCAATGGTGTTGTGGGAATTGTCTATATGGTATCGAAAAACTATTGTGTCGTGATTCCTGTCCTGAATAGTCATTCCAATATCAGTGTGGTCGTTGACAAGCGAGGATATTTTGGCTATCTGCATTGGTTGGGGCGCCGTTCTGACCGTGCTTATGTGAACGATATCCCGTTGCATGCCAAGGTACGTCAAGGAGATCATATTATCACCAGTGGATACTCAAGCATTTTCCCTCCTGGTGTGGAGGTGGGAAAGGTGCTGTATGTATTCAAGTCGCTTGATGGCCTGTCATTACAGCTCCAGGTGAAACTGAGCACCGACTTCAGTACGCTGCGTGACGTATGCATTATCGATGACTCAAAGATGAAAGAGCGTATCGACTTGTTGCGAGCAGCCAAGGACTCCATCAAGTCAAGAAACTAAGAGGTATGGATACAGAGATACTGAAACGATTTGTGGCGTTCATTGTGCTTTGTCTTGTACAAGCACTGATCCTTAACCGGATCCATCTGTTTGGGTTCGCTACACCGTTGCTGTATGTCTATTTCGTCATCACGTTCCATCGGGGTTATCCCAAATGGGCTATTTTGACATGGAGTTTCCTGATGGGGTTGTGCCTCGATATCTTTTCCAATACCCCAGGTGTGGCAGCTGGTTCGATGACGCTGATAGGACTGTTGCAGCCTTACCTGTTAGAACCTTTTGTGCCACGTGACAGTACCGATGACTTGGAAGTGTCAATAAAAACGTTAGGGTGGGGGAAGTTCACTATCTTTACCCTGATTATTGTTGCTATTTACACCTTGGTGTTCTTCTCATTAGAGGCATTTAACTTCTTCAACTGGCAACAATGGCTGTTATGTATCGGCGGTAGTTCTGCCTTGACATTCGTATTCATTTTGGCGATAGAGAATCTGAGCGTTAGGCGATGAAGGGAGATTACGAACTTGATAAACGACAGTATGTGATAGGAGGAGTGGCTATATTGATTATAGTCATTTATCTTATCCGTTTGTTCACACTCCAGATTCTCAGCGACGACTATAAGAAGAATGCCGACAGCAATGCTTTTCTGAAAAAGATCGAGTTCCCAGCTCGTGGTGTGATGCGCGATAGGAACGGTGACCTCTTGGTGTACAACCAGAATGCCTATGACCTGATGGTGGTGATGAATGAGCAGAAAGGACGTATTGACACCCTTGAGTTCTGTACTACACTGGGCATTACCAAAGAAGATTACATCAAACGCATGGAAGAGATCAAGGATCGATCGAAAAATCCCGGTTACTCTCGCTTCACACAGCAGCTGTTTATGTCACAGCTCTCTGAAGAAGATTTCCGCATCTTCCAAGAGAAAATGTTCCGTTTTCCTGGTTTCTATGTTCAGCACCGCACCCTTCGACAGTATGTCTATCCTTATGCAGCACACCTGTTGGGTGATGTGGCAGAGGTGTCACCTGGGGATATTGAGAAAGATGAATATTACCAGGCGGGCGACTATATCGGTAAGCAGGGCATTGAACGTTCATACGAAAAGGAGCTCCGAGGAGAGAAAGGTGTTCAGATCCTGCTCCGCGATGCCCATGGTCGTATCAAAGGCCGTTATCAGGACGGTGCCTTGGATGCCAAGCCAAAATCAGGAAAATCGCTCGATCTGAGTATCGACATCAAACTGCAGGCCTTAGGTGAGCGCTTGATGGAAGGGAAGATGGGTAGTATCGTGGCCATAGAACCCGAGACTGGTGAGGTGCTTTGTATGGTGTCGGCACCGACGTTTGATCCGAGGATGATGGTAGGAAAGCAGCGTGGTAAGAACCACCACGAACTAATGAAAGATCCTTGGAAACCGTTGCTCAACCGTTCGATCATGGGAGCTTATCCGCCAGGATCTACGTTCAAGACATCCCAGGGCCTCACGTTCCTAAGTGAGGGGATCGTCCATCCTAAGAACACTGCCTATTCCTGTCATCGGGGATTCTATTACAAAGGTATGCATGTGGGTTGTCATGGCCATGCCTCTCCCATCTCGTTGGTGCCGGCTATCAGTACATCCTGCAATGGCTATTTCTGCTGGGGACTTTATTACATGCTGAGCAACCGACAGAAATACAAATCCGTGCAGGTGGCCATGAACACCTGGCGCGATTATATGAAGAGTATGGGATTCGGATATCCCTTGGGCATAGACCTCCCAGGTGAGAAACGCGGTATGATCCCGAATGCGGAATACTATGATAAGTACCTGTCAAAGGGATGGAGTGCTCTGAGTGTCATCAGTATCTCCATCGGACAGGGTGAAGTGACGCTCACCCCCTTACAGATAGCAAACCTCGGTGCGACGATTGCTAATAGAGGATACTATATTACGCCCCATGTGGTGAAGAAAGTGGAGGATGAACCCCTGAAAAAAGAATTCACTGAGAAACATTATACCATGGCCAATCGTACTGCCTACGAATATATCGTTCAGGGCATGCGTGCCTCGGTATTGGGAGGAACTTGTAAGCACCTGAACCGTGGTGATATTCCCATCTGCGGAAAGACGGGTACGGCTCAGAACAGAGGCCGTGATCACTCGGTGTTCATGGGTTTTGCTCCGATGGACAAACCGAAGATTGCCATAGCTGTCTATGTGGAAAACGGAGGCTTTGGCGCAGATTTCGGCGTACCGATCGGTGGACTGATGATAGAACAGTATTTACACGGGAAGTTGTCGGCAGCCTCAGAGGCACGTGCCACAGCCTTCCAGCACAGACGAATTGCTTATGGCACCACAAGTAGATAAACAACCCAGCGTACTTCGTTCACTCGACTGGTGGACGATCCTGATTTACCTGGCCCTTCTCGTGTTCGGATGGATCAGTGTGTGTGGTGCCAGTTATACCTATGGTGATACAGATATCTTCAGTCTGGACTCTCGTTCGGGCATGCAGATCGTTTGGATTGGCTCTTCTATCGTTCTGGGCTTTATCCTGTTGATGCTCGATGATCGCCTGTATGAGTATGTGGCCTATATCCTTTATGGCTTCATGATCCTGGCACTTATAGCTACGATCTTCAACCCTCATGAGATCAAGGGCTCCCGTTCCTGGCTGGTTCTGGGACCTGTTCATATCCAGCCTGCAGAGTTCTCCAAGTTCGTCACCGCATTGGCATTGTCCAAACTGATGAGCACCTATGGCTTCACCCTTAGTAAGATGAAGCATTTTGCTTTGGCTGTGGGAATGCTTCTTCTTCCGATGGCATGTATCGTTCTGCAAAAAGAGACTGGATCTGCCTTGGTTTACCTTGCTTTCTCCCTGATGCTCTACCGTGAAGGGATGCCAGGCAGTATCTTATTCACCGCCGTGGCGATGGTTATCTACTTCGTCGTAGGTATCCGCTATGAGGAGGTCCTTCTCTGGGATACCCCTACCTCTGTGGGTAAGTTCTCTGTGCTCATCATGGTGCAGCTGTTCACTGCCTCCATGTTGTATGTCTATCTCCGAGATGCCCGGCAGTTCTGGCGCATCCTTGCTTATACCATCGGTATCACGATTCTCGCCCTTCTGTTCTCCAAGTTTGTCATTCCTTTCGACATCGTGTGGCTGCAGATGGCTCTCACGGCAGGAATGATCGGCTATCTGGTGTATCTGGGACTGGGCACCCGTATCCGTACCTACTATTTCATCGCGTTGTTTGCCATCGGTTCCGTAGCCTTGTTTAACCTGTCCGACCATATCTTGAATAACACCTTGGAACCTCACCAACGTACTCGTATCAATGTGTTGCTTGGTATCGATAAGGACATCAAGAAAACGGGTTACAACGTCCATCAGAGTCAGATTGCTATCGGTTCGGGAGGTATCACGGGAAAGGGATTCCTGAATGGTACGCAGACGAAGCTGAAATTTGTACCAGAACAGGACACCGACTTTATTTTCTGTACGGTAGGCGAAGAAGAAGGATTTATTGGCAGTGCCATCGTGCTCTTACTTTTCTTAGCGTTGATACTCAGGTTAATCAAGTTGTCGGAACGACAACCTTTCAAGTTTGGAAGGGTATATGGCTATTGTGTGCTCAGCATATTCTTATTCCATGTCTTTATCAATGTGGGCATGGTGTTAGGACTCACACCAGTGATCGGCATTCCTTTGCCGTTCTTCAGCTATGGCGGTTCTTCCTTGTGGGGATTCACGTTCCTCCTGTTTATTTTCCTGCGCATTGATGCAGGCAGGAATCTGGTAAGAACCTGATCAATAGTTACTATGTTTCATGATAAAGCCGATGTCTGAGATACCTGGCAGTATCTCACGCTTCATGGCGTGCCGGATCGTGACGTGGATAGAATCGCCACGGCGCAGATCTGTCTCTCGCAGGGGGAAATTGAATTGATAATAGCTCACTCCTCTTCCTTGCAGGTTATCGTCATCCCCATAGAACTGACAGCGTAGGGTGTCGGTGCGAAAACGGAATCCAGGGAAGATCCGTTGCTCTACAACCAGTGACAAACTGGTGAATGGGAATTTCTGGTTGATACGTAGTCCCACGCTTTGCGTGAAATGTCCTGAGTCGCGCAGGGGACCAACCTCGAAGTGCAGTGTGTCGTTCTTCTCCCATCCGGAGATGGGGGTGTGGTTGTAACTGTCGTAAACGGTGTTGGTGTCACATGATGAAATGGTGGCTGCGGCAGATGCCACAGCCACTATTATAAATAAGGTGTATGTCAATGATTTCATCATGACTGCTTTGGTTCGCTGTTCTTTCCCTCTTTGCTCTTTGGCTGACGCTGATGTCTCGGCGCATTCCCTTTGCTCCCGTTCTCTGCTCCTTTGGGTTTAGCAGCGGGAGCCTGAGATGCTTTTGCTTGAGGCTGTCGGCTTGTCTTGCTCTTTTTCTTCTTCTTGTTCTTATCAAAGCGCGCAATATTCTCTCCAGCGAGCAGATCGACAGGGTGCGTTGACGGTTTCTGCTGATCATCGTCGGTAAGCGACACGGGCTTCTCCCCACGTTTGTTCATCTCGATAATCTGCAGGGCACGTTCCGAGGAGATGGTTTCTAAGTTCGCAGCCAAGCGTTTGTCGGTAGAGTAGGTGATCAGACCGGCCAGGATATCCGTCTTGAAGATATAGTAGTCGCTGTCTTGCGTCTGTAGCACGATCTCTTTGCTGGGCATCTTCTTGCTGGCCTCGATATAGTCGTCAACCTCATAGTTCAGACAGCACTTCAACTTAGCGCACATTCCTGCGAGTTTCTGTGGGTTCAGGGAGATATCTTGGAAACGGGCGGCATTGGTGCTCACGCTCACGAAATTCTTCATCCAGGTGGCACAGCACAGTTCACGGCCACAAGGTCCTGTACCACCGATGCGTCCTGCTTCTTGGCGTGCACCGATCTGTTTCATCTCAATGCGTACATGGAAGGTGGCGGCCAGGTCTTTGATCAGCTGTCGGAAGTCAACGCGTTCATCGGCGATGTAATAGAAGATAGCCTTGTTGCCATCACCCTGATATTCCACATCGCCAATCTTCATTTGCAGTCCGAGGTCTTTGGCAATCTGTCGGCTTTGGATCATCGTGGCATGTTCACGGCTTTTGGCTTCACGGTATTTCTCCATATCCACAGGTTTGGCATGACGATACACCCGTTTGATGTCATCCGATGATTTCAGGTTTGCTTTTTTGATTTGTAGTTTCACCAGCCGCCCTGTCAGTGTAACCACTCCGATGTCATGTCCTGGATTAGCCTCCACGGCGACGATGTCACCTTTCTTCAGCTCCAGGTTGTTCACATTATGGTAGTAACCTTTACGGGTGTTCTTGAACTGCACCTCCACCAGGTCCGTACTCTCTTGGTTACCTGGCACATCGGCCAGCCAGTCATAGGTGTTCAGCTGTCGGTCTTGTCTTCCGCAGGCCTTGATACAGAGTCCGCGGTCGCAGCCCGTGCTGATTTTGTATTTCAAATTCTTATAATCCATTGAATCATTCGTTATATCGTTATTTCAAAACTATTTTCTGATCAGTAGCACGATCACTTTCAGCGCCATGTCGAAAAATACAATCTTCGGATTGGCGTTCTGTCCGATGTCGCGTATTATCCGTGTGAAGAGATCAGAGAATTCCAACACATTCGCCTCGTTAATGAACCGGGCGAAGTTTTTGGCAAAATTCTCTTCTTCTTGTGTCATATATACCAGTTCCGGATTCTGAAAATTGTACATGAAGTTCTCTCGGATCAGCCGAAGGAAATAGGCCATCATCCGTTTCTGCTTCTCTCGTCCGTAGCCGGCCATGGTTTCACTCCAGTGCTTCAGTTCCTTCACGTTACGCTGGTAGGCTAAGCGCATCAGCATGATGAACATATCTAAGAACAGGCGGTTCTCGTTACCGGCATCCAGTTCTTCCATCGCTTTCAGCCAGTTGCCGTTGGCTACCCGTGCAATGCGATGTGCCACAGCCTCGTCAAGTCCTCTTCGTTCCACTAAGGCCCTTTCCACTGCAGCCGTTTCAATCTTTTTGATGTCAAAACGCTGTGTACGGCTCAGTATGGTCTCCAACAGTTTCTCTGGCTCTTCACAGACAAGGATGAACACTGTTTGCTGCGGGGGCTCCTCAATGATTTTCAGCAGTTTGTTGGCGCATTCGCCATTCATGCGTTCTGGTAGCCAGATGATACACACCTTGTAGCCGCCCTGACTGGATTTCAGGGAAAGTTTGCGGATGATATCATCGCTCTCGCTGGCATAAATGATAGCCTGTTGGTTGGCGGCACGCATCTGGCCTAACCACTGGTCCATGGAGAAGTAAGGTCCTTCTGCCAGCATCTCATGCCATTCCTTGGAGAAGTCATCACTCACCATCTTGTGGTCAGAACTGATGCCTGTGGGCCTGATTACGGGGAAGGTGAAATGGAGGTCGGGATGTTGCCATTTGGCGAGCATTGCTTCGGCATTGTGTTTGACCGTCTCGCTACTGGCTGTTTCCGTCAGCAGATAGGAAGCGAAGGCTAAGGCCAGAGCCATTTTCCCCGATCCTGCAGGACCGCAGAACAGCAAAGCGTGTGGCAGGCGACCGTCGTTCACCAACTGCATCAATCGTGCCTTTGCCTCTTCCTGACCTATGACTTCATTCCAATGCACAACTTAATTGTCAATTATCAATTATCAAAACTTTGGTCAAAGTTTAGAAACAATCTCCTTCACTGATTCCACAGCCGATACCGTGTAGAAGTGGATGTTGTTCACCCCATGGCTGGCCAGATCGCGGCATTGCTGTAATCCCCATTCGATACCTAACTGTCGTGCATCCTCATCGGTTTTACATTTCACCACCTCTTGTGCCAGATCTTCAGGGATGTCACAATGGAAAGTCTTAGGTACCATGGTGAGCTGTGACAGCTTCGCAAAAGGTTTCAGTCCGGGGATAATCGGTATGGTAATTCCCATGGATCGTGCTTTCTCCACAAACTCGTAATATTTCTGGTTGTCGTAGAACAGCTGGGTGACGGCATATTGCGCACCCATGTCCTGCTTCTCTTTCAGATACAGCATGTCCATCTCGATGTTGGGAGCCTCTTCGTGTTTCTCTGGATAACAAGCCACGCCGAACCCGAACGGTTCTCCAGGATGCTTGATGGGTGTCCCGTCAAGGAAAAAACCCTCGTTGAACTGTCTCACCTGTCGGATCAGTTCCGTGGTATGGGCATACCCTCCCTTGGTAGGTGTGAACATCCTGTCGTCTTTCGCTTTGTCTCCACGAAGGAGCAGCAGGTTGGAGATGCCGAGAAATTGTAGGTCTATCAGTTCATATTCGATATCCTCAGCCGTAATACCGCTACAGATGATATGGGGAATCACGGGGATGCCATAACGGTTTTGGATAGCGGCGGCCATGGCGATGGTACCGGGACGCCTGCGGATACGTTGCCGTTCATACTGCCCGTTCTCCAGTTCTTTATACACATATTCTGAGTGATGGGTAGTAATGTTGATAAACAGTGGCTTATAATCTTTCAGCTTGTCGATGGTGTTAAACAAGGCTTCTGTGCCACTACCTTTCAAGGGTGGCAGCACCTCAAACGAAAAGCGTTGCCCCCCGTTAGTATTCTCTCTCAGTATCTCTGTCACGTTCATATCTGCTGCAAAGTTACGAAAAAACGAGTGCAGAACAAAACAAATTCATTTGTTTTTTATGCCGAGTGCATTGTAACTTATTTAAAGTTACGAAAAAACGAGTGCAGAACAAAACAAATTCATTTGTTTTTTATGCCGAGTGCATTGTAACTTATTTAAAGTTACGAAAAAACGAGTGCAGAACAAAACAAATTCATTTGTTTTTTATGCCGAGTGCATTGTAACTTATTTAAAGTTACGAAAAAATATTTGTTTCATTAAGCCTTTCACAATAATTTTCGGGGAAAAGGGTTTAATAAACGTAATTTAATGTAGGAAAGAGAACCTAAATTAATCGAATATGCAACAAAATCAGTCAGGTAGCAAAGCCTACCTTATTTCTATCGTCATGGTGGCCGTCTTGGGCGGTCTGCTCTTCGGCTACGACACAGCCGTAATCTCTGGTGCAGAGAAAGGTCTGCAAGCGTTTTTCATGGAGGCTGGTGATTTCACCTATAATAATGTATGGCATGGCTTCACCTCTTCCTCTGCCCTCATCGGCTGTATCATCGGTTCTGCTATCTCAGGTCTGTTAGCTACACGTTTAGGCCGTAAGAAGTCGTTGATCATTGCCGGCTTGCTCTTCTTTATTTCTGCCCTTGGCAGTATGGAACCAGAGTTCCTGTTCTTTGAGCATGGCACTCCCACTTTCTCATTGCTTATCATGTTCAACATCTATCGTGTCATCGGTGGCGTTGGAGTGGGATTGGCATCTGCTATCTGTCCGATGTATATCGGTGAGGTGGCACCTTCGAACATCCGTGGTATGTTAGTATCTTGGAACCAGTTTGCCATCATCTTCGGTCAGTTGGTGGTTTATTTCGTCAATTTCTTCATCTTGGGCGATCATATCCAGCCGCTCGTTGAGGAGATGGGTAAGGGTCTTGCTGCCATCAACCCCGCCGCCCAATGGACTGTTACCACAGGCTGGCGTTATATGTTCGGCTCCGAGGCCATCCCCGCAGGTCTTTTCGCTCTGCTGATCTGCTTCGTTCCCGAGACTCCCCGTTATCTGGTGAGTGTTGGCCAGGATCAGAAGGCCTTGGGCATTCTGTCGAAGATCAACGGGTCGTCTAAGGCTTCACAGATCCTTCAGGACATCAAGGATACGATGACGGTGAAGACCGAGAAGTTGATGACTTATGGCTTCATGTGTATCTTCATTGGTATTATGCTCAGTGTATTCCAGCAGGCTGTCGGCATCAATGCCGTACTCTATTATGCACCGCGAATCTTCGGTGATATGGGCATGGAGAACCCGATGGTAGTGACGGTGTTTATGGGAGTCATCAATATCCTGTTCACCCTTGTGGCCATCTTCACTGTAGAGAAGTTAGGACGTAAACCCCTGCTCATCTGGGGCTCCTTGGGCATGGCCTTAGGTGCTTTTGGAGTCGCTCTCACCTTCGGACATGCCGGTATGGAGATGGTGACGGCTGCCAGTATCATGGTGTATGCTGCATCGTTCATGTTCTCTTGGGGACCGATCACCTGGGTGCTCATTGCGGAGATTTTCCCCAATACCATCCGTGGTGCCGCCGTGGCTATTGCCGTGGCTTTCCAATGGATCTTCAACTTTATCGTTAGCTCCACCTTCGTTCCGATGTTCAACATGCACCTCACCGAGGGTGATGACTTCGGCCATTGGTTCACTTATGGTCTATATGGTTTGATCTGCATCATCGCAGCTGTCTTCGTGTGGAAGTTGGTGCCCGAGACCAAAGGCAAGACTTTGGAGGATATGACCAAACTCTGGAAGAATTCGTAGTAATCAGATAGAAGAGGGCAGCTCAAAAATGAACTGCCCTCTTCTTGTTTCTTGTCTCTAATATTTAAAACCACTGCATCAGTGTGCGGAGGAACGCAGTGAGCTCACCCGCCATTTTCTGGTGCTGCCAAATGCTGGGATGCCAACTGGCACCGTAGAATAGGTCGCCGTTCTGCGGGGTGAAGTCAAAGCGGTATATTTCCTTGTCTCCCTGTTTGTTGTAGTCGGTCACCACCTCGTTCAGCATCTTCTTGGCGATATCAAGCTCTTTTCCGTTGAGCATACTACCCACCAGCATCACAATCTTTGCCTGTGGATAATGCCGGCGTACTGTTTGAATAAAGTCAATATATGCTTGTCGCAGTCGTTTCACGTCATAATTGTTCGTTGACAGGTCATTTGTCCCGAGATTGATACATACCACATCGGGAGTGAAACGGCTGAAGTCCCATTTCTCACTCTTATTATTAAATAAGGTGTATTCATATTGTGCCGGCATGCAATCGGCATTACCCGTTTTCGGACCGTCATAGTTACGATACACACCGATGCCGCTGCGTGCCACCACCCAGTGCTGTGCGTTCAGGTTTCTTGCTGTCTCGGCAGCATAGGTGTAGTAATGGTTCTCCGTTTCATATTCAAAAGGATCACTCTTTTCTATGCTCTCATTGCCATAGCCGCAGGTGATGGAGTTCCCGATGAACTCAATCTTCCGCTGGGGTAGGACGGGTGGCTCGGCAAGTTGCCGTCCCGTATCGAGTACGAATCCCTTAAACACAGGTCTGTAGTCGAGACCTTCCACGGCATACATCAGTCTGACAGTATGTGTGCCGTCGGCGAGTGCCGTGGCGAGTGTCACCACAGAGTCTTTCGGTGCGTTGAAACTCACCTTGAACGGCTCAGCCTGGTCTATCTGTGCCATGAAGTAGCCGCTCATCGGTTTAGCGATCATCTTCAGTGAGGTTCCCTCAAAGCGTGCGATGATCTGCGTTCCGGGATAGGAGAACGTGGGTGCATCAGGTGATGCGAAGCTGATCCTGCCCGTATAGACGATTCGGGGGTCAGAGGCTTTCACTATGCTTCCTTTCAGCGGTAGGGTGGTGGAGGCGTTGACGGTTCCTGATATCATCAGGAAGCCTATGGCTGATAAAAGAACCTTCTTACAATTCATATTCTTCCAATTATCAATTATCAATTGTCAATTATCAATTGGCAGTTTTCAACTGTCTTTATTCACTCTTTTCTTTGGCGCAAAGAAAAGAGGCAAAAGAAACATCCACCCTAACCCGTCCTTCCCCTATATGGGAAGGCTCAACCGCATTCCCGAGCACGCTCGCCTACCCGTAGCCTTTCCTCCCGTTGCTCTTTCATTAAGGTAAGCACGCCCCATCAAAGGGGCGGCTTGTCTTTTTTGTCGGCTGGCGCACTGTTCTTTAATCTCTGAACATTGATCTTTGAACTTTATGCTTACTCCTGTATGGCAGTATCTTATTCACTGTCCAGTTTTCATTCTTCCTTCTCCCTCCCCTTGGGAGGGTTGGGGTGGGCTCCCTTTAATAATTCTCCTTCAAGTGTTCCTTCATATAGTCTCTTGGCGACATCCCGTAGAATTTCTTGAAGATAGTAGAGAACGATGCAGCATTACTGAATCCGCAGGCATACATCACCTCCGTCACGTTTTGGTGCTGGTTAGCCAGCAGGTTGGCAGCCTGTTTCAATCGGAGGTTACGGATGAAGTCATGAGGTGTCTGGTTGGTGAGCTCCTTCATCTTGCGGTGCAGGTGTACACGACTGATACCCACCTCCTCGGCAATCATATCCACGCTGAGGTCTGAGTTGCTGATATTGCGGTTAATGACATTCATCACGCGCTCTAACAGTTTTTCGTCGGGTGACTTCATTGTCACCTGTTCCACCTTGTCCTCCTGACTCTCGTTACCTGTGAACTTATAGCGCATCACCTTTCTCGCTTCAGTGAGGTTGATGATGGTGCGTCGCAGGATATCCATGTTGAACGGTTTCACCAAATAGGCATCAGCACCAGTCTCCAGTCCTTCGAGGCGGTCTTCGTCGCGGTTCTTGGCAGTGAGCAGCACCACAGGAATATGGTTGGTGTTCACGTTGGCCTTGATGCGTGAGCACAGGGTGTTACCATCCATCTCGGGCATCATGATATCGCTGATCACCACATCGGGCACCTGTGTCAGTATCACGGGCAGAGCCTCCTTTCCGTTGGGGAAGGTCTTTACCGTATAGTCACGTTCCAGTTCGGTGCGAAGGTATTCGGCAATCTCCTGGTCGTCTTCCACCACCACTACAAAGAGATCCTTTCGGTTCTGCACACTCTCATCGGGTATCATGTCCTCGGGAACATCCTCCAGCATATCCAGGTCGTGCAGGTTTGTCTCTGACGATTCCTCCAGGATCATCTCCTCGGGTTTCAGATGGGCATTCCCTAACGGGATGGTCACGGTGAACTCACAGCCCTTACCGTCGGTGTTGTTTTTCACACTGATGGTACCGTGGTGCAGTTCCACCAGTGAGCGTGTCAGGTCGAGTCCGATGCCGGTACCCACATTGCGCTCATCGGGAGAGGTCGTAGCCTGGTAGAAGCGTTCGAACACCTTCTGTATCTTGTCGGCAGGGATACCTTCGCCGGTATCTTTGATGCGTAGCCGTGCCTCATGTTCATCATGGTCAACAGAAATCCTCACCTTTCCGCCTGCAGGGGTGAACTTAAAGGCATTCGACAGCAGGTTCACCACTACCTTGTCGAAGTTCTGGCGGTCTATCCAAACAGGCAGGTGATCGCAGTCGTGTATATAGCTCAGCTCGATGTTCTTGCTGCGAGCCTGCACTTCGAACAAGGAATAGACATCGTTGACGAACGAAACAAAATCGTTTTCGCTCATACGCATCATCATCTGTCCCTTCTCTATCTTCCGCAGGTCCATCATCTGGTTGATCAGATGGAGGATACGCTCAGAGTTGCGCTGGATGGTCTTGTAGATTCCATGTCGGTGGGGATCGGTATCTTCTTTGATAAGCGACATGATCGGTGTGAGGATCAGCGTCATAGGAGTGCGGATCTCATGACTGATATTCATGAAGAATCGCAGTTTGGCCTCGCTCATCTCCTCGGCATGGATATGCTCCTGTAGGCGCAGGTGGTCTTGTTCCTGTTTGCGCCTGTAGCTGAAATAGGCATAGAGAGCCAGGGCGAGTAGCAGGAAGTAGAACAGTTTAGCCCAGATAGAGAGGTACCACACGGGATGGATCACCACGGTGAACTCTTTGATGTCCGACTCGGTATTGCTGATGATTGCCTTCACACGGAAGTGGTAGGTGCCAGAGGGCAGATGACTGAATGTCAGCTCATGTGTTCCTGCGGGCATGCTGATCCATGGCTCCCCGTTGATGCTGTATTCATAGGTGATGTGCTCTGGTCGGTCGAAAGTCAGCGTAGAGAGGTTTACCGAGAAAGAGTTGTCCTGATGGGCCAGTTCGAAGTGACTGGCATTGATCACGGTGCTGTCGGTCACGATGTAGCTTCCCGACTTATGTCCTGCCCGCACATCCTCGCCGTTGATTCGCATCCCTGTGATGTTCACCGAGAATTGTCGTTGCAGGGGGCGCATCTCGGTGGGATTGAACCAGGTGATACCTTGCATACCGCCGAAGATGAGGTGCCCCTCTTCATCACGGCACGACACGCCCTCGGAGAACTCATTGTCCTGCAGACCGTCATCCACGAAGTAATTGCTGGTCTTGAGAGTTTCCGGATGCAGACAGCTCAGACCATGTCCGGTGCTCACCCATACGTTCCCTTTGCGATCAATCTCAATACCCGCGATATATTCATCGGCCAGACCGTCAGCCTTACTGTAGCGTGCGAGCTTGCCGCTCTTCAGGTCATAGCTGTAAAGGCCCTCGCTGGTACCGGCCCATACGCGCCCTCTCTTGTCTTCTTGGATGGTATTGATCTGTATGTCGCGGATGATACCGTTGCTGTGGAATGTGTTCAACCAGCTCCCGGTTTTCAGGTCTAAGCAGGCCAAGCCGATACAGGTACCCACATAGAGACGTTTTCCGTCGGGTGACAGCTGAAGTTGGGCGATATAGTCGTTGATCAGACAGTTGCTCACGCTGTCGCTGTTCGATGGCAACTGCGAACGGTAGGTGCGCACCTCGTTTGTGTTGAGGTTCACCCGTTTCAGGCCGTTGCCCATGCTGCCGATCCACAGGTTGTTGTTGTCATCGATGGCGATATCGAACACACTCTCCGATTCTGTCAGTGTGGCGGGATGACGATGATAGGCACCCGTCTGCTTGTCCACCCATCCGCAGCCGTTGCGGAAAGTACCTACCCAGAGCCGTCCTGATTTGTCCTCAGCCATACCCAGTACGGTGACGGGAGGTTCTCCCGGCTGTTCCAGACGGAAATGACGTACGTTGACACGGTCGCTGGCAATGGCATACAGACCGTCGTTGTCTCCTGCCACCCACAAACTACCATCACGAGTCTTCTTCACGGCCATCACACAGGCATCGCCGATGGTGTTCTTTGTTCCCATCTTCCTTCCTAAGTATCCGAAGCTGTTGGGGCGCTGTGGCTGCATGAACACACCTTTCTGCAGTAATCCTATCCACAGGTTACCGATCTTATCCTCCATCACGCTCACCGCCTTGCTCTTGTTCAGGTCGATCTCTGTGCTTGCGTAAGATACTGGGGCTACAACGCCAGTTTTAGTATTGTATTCCATCACCCCCTGACCGTCGCAGCCTAACAGCAGGTTGCCGTTTTTTCGTAAGGTCAGTGTTGCGATATGCAGACCAGTAGTGGATGGGATCTGTTGGAAGCCCTCGCTGTTGACGGGCGAATAGCGGTATAGTCCGTTATGGTTATTGCCTAAGAACACCGCTCCGTTCTCACCAATGCAGATGGCACTGAAGTGATGGCGCAGCTCCCCCTTGTTCAGGAACTGGCTGCGACTGGATCCGTTGATCATGAACACACCGTTGTCTTCTGTCAGTACCCAGATACGGTTACTCCTATCCTGAGCCAGGCGGTATGAGTACTTGATGTCAGCATACGGACCTTCCAACTGATGTGCCTTCAGGTGGTCATCATCCATCCGGTAAATGCCGTAGCCGGAGGTGGAGATCAGAATGTCACCGTTGCTGCACTCGATGATACTGTTCACGAAGGCTGCCACTTTCTTTCCCGTACGGTCAATCATCGGCACATCCTCGAAGTCGCTGTGCACATAACGCTGCAGGGCGTTCGACATACCTATATATATAGTGCCCCTGCGGGTCTGCATGATGCAGTTCACGCTGTTGTTGGCCAAGCCGTGAGATTTCTTGAATGTGCGGAACGTGTAGCCGTCGTACACATTCAAGCCGTTCAGCGTGGTGATCCAGATCCTGCCCTTTTGGTCTTGGAACACCTGACTGACGATACTGCTCGACAGCTTGTCGTTTGTCGTGTAAAGCCTTCCCGTCTGTGCAACTGCACCTACGGAGAAAAACATCATGAGTGATAAAAAAAAATGCTTCATTGGGTCGTAGTAAAAATTGTTTCTTGATGCAAAATTACATAATTTTTTCTTACAATGTATCTTTTCCGTTCTTTTTTTTTACACTTTAACTCGCGGATGTAACCCAAAACAAAGTTTATGATACAAGTTACCAAACACAAAATGCCTGTAACTCAACAAGAAACCAGTATGCGAAATATTCTGTACCTTTGCATCATGTTCATGCTGGCTGTAGAAGAGGTATGGACAGTAGTAAAATTGTTATAGATTCAGCAGGGGAGTGGCATCGTGATGATACTGCTCCCTTTTTTCTGTGCAATTTCTTCCCACAGAAATATTTATGTCACAGAGATGTGGTTTTTAATCTCACACAGATAGCACAGATACCACAGATTCTTATTAACCTGCAAGGCTGGGGAAAAAGGAACACGAACCGAAGGTCTTTCAAAGCAGAGCGGAGATAAATTGCACGAATCAACACGAATACAGCCTGTACGGCTGATAGTTCCTAAAATCCTAAGATCCTTAGAATAGGAAGAAGTCCCGCAGAGATGGCAGAAAGAGCGGAAATTTAATCATTGGCAGGCCAATGATGAGAATCTGCTGAATCCGCTTAATCTGCATGCCCAATTGCAAACTGGATTCACAGAATTAGTGGTCATGCAGATCTTGCAGATCTTGCAGTGAGGGTGTGTCAAATTCTTTGTTGGTCGCCCTTTAGGCGAGAATTGAAAATCGCCGCCTACGGGGAAAGGCAAATCGAACAAAATCTAAACAAATCTAACAAATAAAGTACTGAAAGTCAATGTGATAGATTATGTTGTGATTTTGGAAGATTTCTGCGCGAAGCGCATTCCCCCTATTATGACACACCCCCTAGGGGTGGCCTAAGTTATCTGCCCTTCCCCCCAGCCGTACAGGCTGTATTCGTGTTGATTCGCGCAATTCGTGTTCAAAAACTCCCCAGCTGAATTTCTAATATCAGTGATTTGACTTCATTTCTGTGTTCCCTCCTCCACTCTGTTTACTTGTCTTAACAAATAGATAAATACTTCTCGGATTCAAGCCATTCGTGGGGATAATACCCTGTTTCGGCTATATGCCGTGAGCGGTATCAGACAAAAATAAACGCGAAAAGCCTTTGTGGTTTGGAAGAATCTTACTACCTTTGCACTTGAAATGCAAACGGTGGTGTTTGTCAAGTTTATTGCGGAAATACCAAACCTTTCATAAACTTTGCGAAATGTAACATAATTGTGAGAGGGACATCATGCGAACTCCGTGTTACTTGTTATAAATACACTTATTAATATATGCTATACCTTTGCGGCGGTTTTTAAATCGGTCGATTCTATACGGCCATCAAGCTTTGAAAAGATTATAAAATATAACATCAAGAAAATGAAAAGATTATTTACTCTTGTAACCCCCAAATATCGACATTTAGAGGGTTATTCACAACTCAAGCAAAACTCGCTTGTAAGAATGATGGTCATGGCAGTCGCCATGATGATGCTCGCACCTTCGGCTGTGAAGGCTGCTTACGTAACCACTGAATATAGTTTTGGAGCGGCTGCAACTGTTGCATACAACCATATTGCACAAGATGCGAACAAGTATGACGCTCAAATCGTTATGACCGACCGGAATCACAATGTGGGTTGGAATGCAAAATATGCGGAAAAGATTAGATATAAGAATACACTACTGTCCAAAGAAATTTTCCCATAAAGTCAGCTGACCGAAATCGGAGTCATTCTGCGGACGTTTTGGTTTAACGAATAGCTCGCCTAAGGGTTTCCTCTCAAAGAGTACTTTCCCGACAGCGGCTGATAAGATATAAAGATCTTGATCAACATGATACACTTTCTTTGCAATGGCAAGCAGCAGGTAATCGCAGATGGCAATCCAAATCTGCGAAAAGACGGCATTCTGACTTGTTCCATAGAACGATTTGATATGCAACCGTTGCTTTATCCATTTGAAGAAACATTCCACCTGCCAGCGTTCTCTATAGAGTTCTGCAATAGTCAAGTAGGAATGAGTAAAGTCGTTGCTCAGGAATCTATAGACATTTGCTGTGGCATAATCCTCATAAACAACCATGCGGAGTGTGTCGGGATACCACTTGGAGGTTTTCGGTCCGGTGAGTCTGATGACGGAATCACTGATAACTCCAGTCTGCTTGTCTACGAGGCGTTCCTCCACCACTTCATATTTCATGTTGTCCTTAGCTCTGGTCACAAAGAACGCATGCTGACGATGGAAGTGATTGAACAACTGCTTGAAGTCAACGTAGCCTTTGTCCATGAGATAGTAACTTCCTGGCTCAACGGGAATCAGGCTCATAGCCTTGGAGTCATGAACGGCAGCCTCTGTAAGATAGATAAAGGTCGGAATGGAACCACGCAAATCCAACAGCGTATGCATCTTCACACCGCCTTTGTCATGATGAAAGCGAGCCCACGGACAAAGCTGGAGGCACAACTTAATCGTACTGCTGTCAAAAGCATACACGATTCCATCTACGTCAAGCCGAGATGGCTCATTCTTGTACAATTTTCTTGCCCAATCAATCAGAATCTGTCCGAAATCATGGTATATACGCCAATCTTTCGTCTCGTTGATATGAGCCAAGGTAGAACGTTGGATGTACTTTATTCCACTCGAGTACAATTTGGAAGAGAGTGCCACCAACGTTGCATCAATGCTGCGGAGGCTAATTTGGTCGGTGAACTGGGCAAAGCTCATCACCAAAAACTGGTCTCTGCATTTGAACCCGATGGCATGTCTATTGCCATTGTATCTCTTTACGCACTTGTCGAACTCATATCTTGGAATGAGCGACATAATCTGAGCGAATACTGTCTTTCCTTGATTCATGATTTTTGCCTCTTGCAATATGAATTGCAAAAGTACAAAATCAAATCCCGAAAAAATATCATTCGCGTAACTCATTGAAAGTATTTAATTTAAATCATGTTCAAGAATTTTTCTTTGGACAGTAGTGATAAGAATAATAAAATTAATTATGAAGAGTTTGATATCTCTCGTTTGGCGTTTACGGTCAACACAAACGGTAATGGCAAGGAGGACAATGACGGTTACGGTTTTTATCTAAGAAGAGATGCTACTAATGGCGTTAAAAAGGCAGGCCTTTACACGGGACATGGAGGCTCTCGATTAGCGGTCCTTAATTTAAAGCCAGGTGACAAGGTGACATTTACTTATTCCGGTGCTTCAGAATGCGGTACAAATGCCAACTTAGAGAATGTTACTTATGGAGGATGGTTCACGCAAATCGCGAAAGGTCAACAAGCCACTTATACTGTAAATATCACCTCTGTCTGTGACTTTATAGTGGCTGCTAACAGAGGTACTGTCATTGAGTCAATCAAAATCGAGTCTCTGGTAGCAGAATATGACATCACAACAACAATAGAGAATAACCAAACAAAAACGACTTTTGAATTTAAGGGAGACGGTACTTTGGCTGAAAACGACTTTGCTATCCCCTATATGACCGTGTCGTTCGGTAATGCTGAAGACTATTTAGTAGTACAGAACCAACAGTCGCACATGTATAATAAGGATAATGGAACAGAAACATTGGTCAAAGGGAGTGACACACGTCCAATTGGAGGTAATTTCTATGCATTTAAACCTACTGGAGCAGGAAATTTATATGTAGAAGGTGGAATTCATGGATCATGTGTTCACCTGTTTGTCTGGGATGAAATCAACAACAGTTGGATAAAGGATGGTGATAATTGGTATAAAGAAACCTATAATACCAATAACAACCATTATATAGGTTTCAATATTCCAGTGGAAAAGGATAAGATTTATTATATTTGTATCAATGATCTTGATCAAAGCGAAACCAACAATGGCGACCCCAATGCTTTCCATCTTCACAAGTTTGTATTCACTAATACTTTCCGTTTGAAAGAACTTGCCAAGGTGATAGACAATGTTGACAGTTATGGGCAAGGCCAAATGATTGAACTGACAAAAGTTGAGGGTGTAACATCTACAACCACGGGAACAATTACTGTCAAGAGGTGCACGGGAAATATTGTTCCTACCAGTTTTGCCACCATTATTAGTGACGGTAAACTTAAAATGGGCAAGCCGACGTTTGTTGATGGTACTGACCATGCGGGCACTGTCATCATTGATGTAAATTTGAGCGTGGGTGAAGCAACGTTTGTAGTTACTTTCCCCTACCATGCAGACTATAGGCCTGCTGGGTACACAGACCCCAACCGTTCATACGGACACACTTGGAATTTCATTGACCCAAGGAACTCTGATAGCAACAGCGGTAACTCGAAAGTATCGGATGGAAACTCTGGATTTAATAACGGACCTGCTACAACTGGTATCTTGTCCATTGGTCAGAAAAAGAATACTAATTCCACATTCTATTATGAGTTGATGAATCGTGAATGGACATACTCCCAGCGTATAACAGGCGAAGCAGGCGGTTTCCACGATCCGTATTATGCAAATGTGTGGGACATGGAGGGCGATAATGCTGACATGATTTGGGAGACGGAAGGACTATGGTTTGACACTGGTACCAACCTCTCATGTATCAATAATGAGAGTAATCCTCTAGTATGGGATAACCAAAAAACGCCAAAGGAGCAGGTCGGAAATCCTCTTAATTTCCTTGAGCCAAGATTATTAAAGGACGATGGAGAAACTCCTGCTGACCCAATAAGATATGATGCCAATGGCAAACCAGTGTATGAAGACCCTGACCGCTATGTAGGTCTGATGCCTGTTACTGACGGCAAGAAGTCTTCGTTCACCATTCCTGGACTGAAGCCGGGAGACCGCGTGCTGATTTTCATGAAGTCGGGTGAAGGCTCTGGAGACAACGGCATCTTCCTGAACATTACTGGTGCAAAAGATGCTTTGGGAAAACAAATCGAAGCAACCGATCTTTATAAGGCAGGTGGTACGAACTGGCAACATAATCGATACGAAGGTTGCTATCATTTCATAAAGGATGAGACAAAGGACCCTGGTTCTGAATATGGTCGCATGACATTCTCTATGAACTCTGGTTCTATGTGCAAGCTGCTGTACATCCGCATCTATACAGGCCAGCGAATTGTTACCACTAACATTGTTTCGCAGAACTCGGCAGAAAAAGATGCAGGTAAGCTTCTTTTCATCAACGATAAAGGAGCTGCATTGGGTTCAGCAGGATCAGCCAGCCAAATGTCATTGCGTTTCCGTGGAAAGGGACAGAGTTCCACTAGCCAGGTTCTTACCTATTCTGGCAATCTGAGTGACGCTTCGTTCTCTGGTGACAACTTCAAGGTTAGTGGAACATACAATCATCTTATTGATTATACGTCTAAAGTGGGTGACATTGGTATGTTCAGACTGCGTATGAATGATATTACTTATGAGTATGAGAAATCTTCAGATCAGAAAATAACATACGTTGCTGATTTCTGCGACCGTAACTTCACCGTGGGCTATCGTGACAAGGTGGATAGTTATCCTTATACTTGGGACTTCACCGACATTCAAGGTTTCTCTTCTGATAAGATGACTGCCGAGGCAAACAACTATCCTATCGATGCTGCAAGCCAGGATGCTTATGGCCATGAATGGGACATCTCGCTGTTTGATGCCAATGGCAACATGAAGGTAAATACAGGCTTTGATCCTATAACAAACAACCTCATCTTCTCGCCTCATAAGATTGGATTCGGAAACCAGTTGTGGGCTGGTGGCAATGTAATTCCTGAAACCCGTGGTCTGTGGTTCTATTCAGAGGATGACAGAGAAACCGGTTATACATCAGAATATAGCTCTGCGCTTTATAACGACTGTCTGCAGATTACCAGCGATGGTATCCGCTTTGCAAACGTTCCTGATCAGGCTGGCAAGCGTGTTGCATGGTGGAACTACAAGATGGTGGTTCCTGATGTTCCTGCTGACGGTGCAGTCTATCTGCGCATGAAGAGAGACACTTCTGTTCCCGATGATGCCAAGACATTCTCAACAATTGATAATGCTGATGTTCCTTTCTTGGCAGCAAGATTCCAATTCGCCTCTCAGAGCAGCAAGACCGATATGGTCAAGGCTGGGGAACTGAAAAACGGTACGAATTATTCGTTCTACAAAGTACCTAATACGACAGACGAGTATATTGTTGCTGTCAAGAATAATACGGGTAGCATCAATCACTTGACGTTCACACTGAATGGCTGGATCGTGGAGAAGGTAGCTGTCTCGACAGATCAAAAGAGTGTGAATTCTAAGGGTTGGGCATCGGAGAGCCGTTCTCGAAATATTGATGCAGCACTGACACCTTACTTCACAGGAAAGACGATCAAGACGTATCTGGCGGGATCACCGAACTACGATAACCGCACTCTGCTCTTAACCGACATTAGTACAAGTGAAAGCAATCATGTCTTGCCTGCTGAAACAGGTTGTGTGCTCTTCAATGAAACAGATAAAAACAAGGCAGAAATCGTAGCAGGAAACTTCCATCTCTTCGTGCCAGACATGCACGATGGAACGGAACTTGCCAACCCCAATGCTACATTAACCGATGGGGCAAAGGTGAACATGCTGAAGCCACAGTTGACCCAGCAAAACTCAATGCCAAGAACGGAAACGGTTGATGGTACTGAACATACTATATATGTGCTGGCATACAAGTACTATGATCTGGATCAAAATGGGAACACGAAGAGCAACACCATGCATGAAGGTCCGGAAATGTTCTACCGCATTGCTGCCAACCAGTCAATCGGTTTGAAGGCGAACAGTGCCTATCTTGTTCTGCCCACAAGCAAGGTTAAGCCCCAAAATGCTTTGGGTGCCAAATACACCTTCGTCTTTGATGATTGGGACAATCTGGTCTTTGAAGATGTTTACAGCATAGCCACTGGCATAGAAGATATTGATGAGTCCATAAAGCATGTGAACGACAACGAAGGTTGGTATAACTTGAATGGTCAGAAACTGAATGCCAAGCCCACCGTGAGAGGTCTTTATATCAAGAACGGGGAAAAGTTTTACGTTAAATAATAGTAGATAAAAAGAAGGAATTATGAAAAAGAAATATATAACGCCAGAAACACAGACTGTCAATGCCCGTCTTGACTCTTCTGTCTTAGACGAAGGTGCCTTCGGAAAATGGAGTCAGGGAGCTGCCGGCGGTGATGAGCCAGGCTGGGGTGATGCCAAGGAGAACTCCGACATCGTGTTCGATGATAACTTCGGTGATCTCTGGGATAACCCGGATGCAGGCAGCAACGCTTTCGATCTGTGGGGCGAGTAAAGATTAGAATAGAATAGTTGATGTAAAATAGAAAAAGTATTTGACCAAGTTTAGGTAAATAGCTTTTCATTTGTAATGTTAGTATTCAAGGCAAATTGCTTTGTGGAAAGAGGGGTCGTCGGGATGACGGTCCCTGTTTCTTTCTCTACGAATTAGACGAATGGCTTAACTTTACTCTACGAATTAGACGAATTAGGCGAATGCCTTTGCTTTACTCTACGAATTAGACGAATTAGGCGAATTAGGCGAATGGCTTTGCTTTAAACACGGATCGCACGAATTGCACGAATAATAATCAGCCTGTGCGGCTGATTGTCCTTTGTTATTTGTCACACAGAAATATCAGAAAACACAGAAATGATTAGCCTTTACGGCTGATGGTCCTTGAAGTCCAATAAGTCCGTAGAAATATTAATCTGCAGAATCCGTATGGGTAAACGAACACGAATCCCACGAATTGCACGAATGAGCCTGTACGGCTGTGAAACCTTGTATGAATTCTATTGAACACGGATGACACGAATCACACGGATATAGCCTATACGGCTAGGGGAGAGGAACACGGATTGCACGAATCCCACGGACATAGCTTGTACGGCTGGGGGGAAGGGCAGATAACTTAGGCCACCCCTAACCCCTCCATAAGGAGGGGTACTGCAAGATCTGCAAGATCTGCATGACCACTAATTCTGTGAATCCAGTTTGCAATTGGGCATGCAGATTAAGCAGATTCAGCAGATTCTCTTCATTGGCCTGCCAATGATTATCCGTGCGATTCGTGCAATCCGTGTTCAATAAACTTCATGCTTTTTCACAGCCGTACAGGCTGTTTTCTGTGCTATCTGTGTGAGATTAAAAACCACATCTCTGTGTTACATCAATCAAATCAAAGTGTATGAAGATACCAGTGAGATTATTCGCGAAAAAAGAGAGGATTGCTCCTCTCTTTAATGGTTATAGGTTGTTGATCTCTTCAACGGTTAAACCCGTGTTTTGGGCAATCACATCAATGGGGATTCCAGAGTTCTTCAGATTACGGGCAACAACTTGAATTCCTTCAGCGCGTCCCTGCTTAATGCCTTGCTTGAGCCCTTCCAGTTTCTGCCCCTCCATCACGGCAATCGTATCGCGGTAACGCTTCAAGGCACGGTCGTACTTGATGCGCTCCTCACGTGTCCATGAGGCAACATCACAGGTCTCAATCAGCTTCTTGAAGACCTTGTCCTTGATCTCGAAAGGATATCTATTCAGCTTCTCCATATTCTTTTAGATGTTTGTCGCCTTTGGCGAAAAATGAATATCGATATCTTGGGATCGCCTTCGGCGAGAAATCCAACAAAATCTAAACAAAATCCAACACAATCTTTTATGCCAAACTTCAAAGCAGTCTCACTCTGTCGATTTCTTCAGTTTGCTCATTGCGGTGATACCACTCAGAATACAGACCGTCAGGACTGAAATTGATGAGCATGCCGTATGGAAGATGGGTCAGGTTCATATAGTTCCACAACTGGCGACGGTGAGACGATTCAACGAACCTGATGGCTTTCAGTTCCACAATGATATTGTCGTTCACGACAAGATCCATCCGATAGTCCTGATCAAGACGTACATCTTCCCAATACATAGGAAGGAACACTTGACGTTCCACTTTAAGACCTTTCTGTTCAAGCAGATATGTCAATGCTGCCTCGTAGGCAGATTCCAGCAAACCACCATGGAACTTGCTGTGTACCTTCATTGCTTCTCCTATGATAACGCGGAAGAAGTCATATCTTTTATTATGTTCTTCTATCAGCGTCATCTTATATGATTATTGTTGTTCGATTTTGGTTCGATTTTGTAGGATTTGGCTTTCCCCGTAGGCGCCGATTTACAATTCTGCCCGTAAGGGCATCCCCTTATTCCAAAGATTTTTTTGAATCCGACATCAGTAAACGGATTGATGTATTTACTCATAGCATGAGAAATAAGAGTTGAACAATTAGTTGTCAGCCGCAAAGATACAAATAAAATCGTCCAGAGCCAAATAAATGATCAAAAAACTTGGGAACTAAAGATGATTTGAGCTAGTTCATAAGAACCAAGTTCCTTAGATTATTAATGTCCCGCAGAGATGGCGGAAAATGCAGAAATTTAAATCATTGGCAGGCCAATGATTATCCGTGAGATTCGTGTCATCCGTGTTCAATAGAATTCATGATAGGTTTCACAGCTGTATTCGTGCAATTTGTGTAATTTATCTCCGCTCTGCTTTGAAAGACCTTCGGTTCGTGTTCAAAAACTGCCCCAGCCTTACAGGCTGATAAAAATCTGTGGTATCTGTGCTATCTGTGTGAGATTAAAAACCATATCTCTGTGACATAAATCCGCTGGATCTGTGTGATCCGCATGAAATTTATTGAACCACAGGACAATATAATTACAATTGTTCTATAATGTCCTGTATTCTTATAACATTCACTACAGGGAAGTCTATTTCCCTTAGCACAAGGAGATGCTTATCATTTGATACCAAGTAGTCAGCTCCGCCAAGAACCAACGGTCACTCAAAGCGTAGCGGAGAGAAACAACGGAAAAACGGAAGCAACGGAATTGGAAATCGGCACTTTAGGGGAAGCCAAAACACAAAAATAATCAGCCTGTACGGCTGATTGTCTTTTGTTATTAGTCACACAGAAATATCAGAAAACACTCTAAGTTTGCAGCGTCTAAGAAAAAAAGACAGGATTTTTTGCTTAGTAAGGTTCGATTCCCTACCTTTGTTGTAAGAAGGAGGAACCGGCCTGCTGGAGAGGGAAACTTTGGAAAT
>Ga0256404_1002862_pt1 | contig 36730 bp, 34 predicted proteins | sample RumenRJG_01DNA_FD_185990 | JGI IMG/M metagenome (GOLD analysis project Ga0256404, IMG submission 185990) | Bovine rumen microbial communities from Lethbridge, Alberta, Canada - RJG_01 | ecosystem: Host-associated > Mammals > Digestive system > Stomach > Rumen | place: Canada: Alberta | collected...
TTCGTTGAGCTCGGTGGTGATGGCACCCTGACGCTCTCTGTTGTACGTGCGACTCAGGGAACCCAGCACTTCCTTGGCGTTGTCGGTCGCCGACTGCATCGCCCTACGCCTCGCGCCGTGCTCTGCTGCGGCGGAGTCAAGCAACGCGTGGTAGATGACCGTCCTGAAGTAGGCCGGCATCAAGTACCCAAGCACTTCCTCCGCGGACGGCTCAAAGCGGTACACGGGGTCGATCTTGTGCCTGACCTCGTAGAGCGCCTCCGGCTTGCGGGGCTTGTTCGGCATCATAAGGCTCTCCCGCTCGATGGGGAGTAGCTGCTCAGTGACCTGCGTCTGGTCGACGCGGTTCTTCGCGTGCCAGTAGAGAAGGACGACTCTGTCGATCTCACCCCTCACGTACCCGTCGATAACGTACGACGAGATGCGGTCGGCCTCATCCATCGTGGGCTCGGAGGACACGCCCACGAAGGACAGGACCGGCTTGATCTTTCGATACGTGAAGTACTCGGTAGGCTTTCGCCCACAGGTGATGACCGAGCTCTTGATGCCACGCTGGGCAAGCGAGCGCATCTCGTGGTCGACAGCGCGCTGCTGCAGGACGTTGAAGCCACCGGCAAGCCCACGGTCCGAGGCGATGACGATGAAGAGGACGTGCTTCTCCTCGTCGTGTTTCCTCAGCAGGGGCTCGGTGGAATTACTACCTGCAGACGCGACGTTGGCGAGCATGTTGGTGATGGCGTCCTTGTAGGGGGACGCCTCCTCCGCCCGGGCGAGCGCATGCTGAATGCGTGCCGTGGAGATCATCTCCATCGTGCGCGTAATCTGCATGGTGCTGCTGATTGAGCTCATGCGCCGTTGTATTTCGCGAAGGTTGGCCATCTACTACTCCTGGCCCGTCTCTTTCTCGGTGTCTGCCACCGCGGACTCGTTGTCCTCGGCAGTCTTTGCAACGTCGGCCTCGGCCGCCTTGTTCGGGTGGGCCTTGAGGAACTCCTCCTTGAAGTGCTGGATGTGAGTCATCAGGCGCTCGGACATGCCGTCGTCGATCTTGTGGTCACGAATCTCCTCGCGGAGCTTCGGGTGACGCTCTTGCATGTACTTTGCCAGCTGGTCACGGAAGAGCGTGACGTTCTCGAGGTCGATGTCGTCGAGGAAGTCCTCCTTGGCGGCAAAGATCGCGATGACCTGGTCGGACACGTCCAGGGCCGCATAGCGCTTCTGCTTCAGCAGCTCCATCATGTGCGCGCCGTGGTTCAGCTGGTACTGCGTCGTCGCGTCGAGGTCGGAGCCGAACTGGGCGAACGCCTGCTTTTCGCGATAGCTCGCGAGGTCGAGACGCAGCGTGCCGGCGACCTGCTTCATGGACTTCAGCTGAGCGGCTCCGCCGACTCGCGACACGGAGATGCCGACGTCGACTGCGGGGCGCTGCCCCTGGAAGAACAGGTTTGACTGCAGGTAGATCTGACCATCGGTAATCGAGATGACGTTCGTCGGGATGTAGGCGGAAACGTCGCCCTCCTGCGTCTCGATGATCGGCAGTGCCGTGAGCGATCCGCCGCCGTTCTTGTCGGAAAGCTTGCAGGCACGCTCGAGCAGACGAGAGTGCAGGTAGAAGATGTCGCCAGGGTAGGCCTCGCGTCCAGGCGGACGATGCAGCGTAAGCGACATCTGACGATAGGCGACAGCCTGCTTGGAGAGGTCGTCGTACACCACGAGCACATGACCGCCGGGGTGGTTCTCGTCCGCGGGGTTGCCGTTGGCATCGTTGTACATGAAGTACTCGCCGATTGCGGCACCGGCCATGGGGGCGATGTACTGCATTGGTGCAGAGTCGGCCGCCGTAGCCGCCACGATGATCGTCTTCTGCAGAACGCCGCGGCGCGCGAGCGTCTCCTTGATGCCGGCAACCGTGGAAGCCTTCTGGCCAATGGCGACGTAGATGCAGATGACGTCCGTGTCCTTCTGGTTCACGATCGTGTCGATGGCGATTGCCGTCTTGCCGGTCTTGCGGTCGCCGATGATCAGCTCACGCTGGCCACGGCCGATGGGGACCATGGCGTCGATGGCCATGAGACCGGTCTGCACCGGCTCGCACACCGGTTGGCGCGCCATGATGCCGGGGGCCTTGAACTCGATGGGGCGACGGTGGGTCGTGTCAATCGCGCCGAGGCCGTCGATGGGCTGGCCGAGCGGGTTCACGACACGGCCGAGCATGGCGTGCCCGACGGGGATGTCCATGACGCGCCCGGTGGTGCGGCACTCGTCGCCCTCCTTGATGGAGTCGACGTCGCCGAACAGAACGGCGCCAACCTCGTCCTGGTCCAGGTTCTGCGCGAGGCCGTACACGCTCCTGCCATTGGCGGAGCTCGTGAACTCAAGCAGCTCGCCGGCCATCGCGGTCCTCAGCCCGGAGATGTGGGCGATGCCATCGCCCACCTCCGTGACGACGGAGGCCTCCTGCTGGTCTATGGTTTCGGAAATCTTGGACAGCCTGCTTCGCAGCGCCCCCATGATCTCCGTAGAGCTTATCTTATCTGTCATGCTCATCACTTCCGACGAAGGTCGAGGCGAGCGTCTTCCTGATGTTCGTCAGCTGCGCCTTGACGGACGCGTCATAGCGGTGACCGCGCGCCTCCAGCACAATGCCGCCGAGGATGGTCGGGTCGACGCGCTCGACGAGATAAACGGGAGCCTTGAGGTCCTTCTCGGCCTTTGCGCGAACCTTCTCGCGAAGGTCGTCGTCCATGGGCACGGACGTGGTGACGGTGACGGACACCGTCTTGTCCTCCGAGTCCAAGATGTGCTTGTACTGACGCGCGACCTTTGGAATGAGGTCAAGGTCATCCGCGTCGCGCATCGCGCTCAGGGTCTCAAGAACCTCGGGGGAGAACTTGCGTGCATGCTCCCACTGCACGAGGTCGGCGTTCGCGCGCCCGGAGGCACGACCAGCCTCGATGAGGGCCCTGGAGTACGCCTCTACCTTCTCGTCTTCGCTGCGCCTAGCGCTCATCTGGGACACTCACTTCCGCAAGGTACTTCTCAGCAAGCTTGCGCTGCTGCTCCTCGCTTAGCTCGTTGCCGATGACCTTGCTCGCGATCTCGACGGAAAGGTCGACGACGGAGCTCGAGAGCTCAATCATGGCCTTCTTGCGCTCGGACTCGACGGCGCCGTGCGACTTCGTGATGATGTCCGAAGCCTCGCGCTGCGCCTTTGCCAGAATCTGGGAGCGCTCCTCCTCGGCCTCGCGCTTCGCCTGGGCGACGATCTTGTCGGCCTCCTTGTGGGCGTCACGGATCGCCTGCTCGTAGCTCTTGGCCTCCTCGGCCGCCTTCGCCTTAGACTCGGCCGCCGAATCCAGGTCGTCCTGAATCTTCTTCTGGCGCTTCTCCATCATTCCGAGGATGGAAGGCCAAGCGAGCTTGGCCAGCACAAACCAGATGACGAGAAACGCGATGAGCGCCGGGATGAACTCCGCGGGCTTGGGGAGAAGAAGGTCGGGACCACTCGGCATGTCGGCAAGCGCGAGCGTAGGCGCGAACACAGAGGCGGCGACGGTGGCGGCAGATGCCCCCACGATGCGCGAAAGCCCCTTGATGTTGATGTTCATACGTGCCTCCAACTCAGCTCTGCTCGTCCTTCTCGGTAGTTACGAAATGAGGGTGACGACGAAGCCGATGAGGGCGAGTGCCTCGACGAAAGCGGACGCAAGAATAAAGACCGTGAACAGACGGCCCTGGACCTCGGGCTGACGCGCCATGGCCGTAGTTGCTCCGAATGCCGCGAGACCGATGCCAAAGCCAGCACCAATAACGCCGAGACCATAACCGATGACTCCCACGATTCCTCCTTTGTCATTCGCCCAACTTCCGGGCGATTTCTTGACCTACGTATACCAGCGGGCGTGGGGCCCGCGAGTAACCAAGTGACGCTACTCGTTCTCGACGAGCTGGATGTAGACGGCCGACAGCAGGGCGAAGACGTACGCCTGGATGACGGCGACCAGGATCTCGACCAGGTAGATGATGATCAGGAGCAGGATCCAGAACACGGAGACGGTCGCCTGGCCGAGCGCGACCGCGGAGAAGCCCTGCAGCAGCGGCTCGACGAACAGGGACGCCAGGATGGCGAACGTGCCCATGACGACGTGTCCGGCGAACATGTTGCAGAACAGACGAATGGCAAGCGTGATCGGGCGAAGCAGGTTGGAGAAGAGCTCGATGACCCAGACCATCGCGGCCATGGGGCCGGGCAGGCCCGCGGGTGCCATGCTCTTGAGGTAGCCGAGCACGCCCATGCGCTTGATGCCCACCGCGACGTAGTACACGAAGGAGCACAGCGCCAGCGCCGCCGTCACCCCCATCGTGCCGGTGCCGGGGTGGCAGCCGGGGATGACGCCGACGATGTTGTTGAACAGGATGAAGAAGAACACCGCCGCGATGAAGGGGAAGTGCCTCTTCCACTTGTCGCCCAGAAGGCTCACACAGAGGTCGTCGCGGGCGAACTCGACGAGGAACTCCATGCCGTTTACGAAGAAGCCCTGCGGCACCAGGCTCGCGGACTGCTTCTTCTTGAACGAGAAGACGACGATCAGCAGGATGGCGATCGCGATGAGCATGAAGAAGATGTACTGCGTGAGCCCGACGGTCGTGTTGCCAACGATGGCCTCGGACATGAAGCTACTGACGAGCTCTTCCATCTCTTTGGACAAACTTGCTAGCGGGTTCACTATTCGTCCTTCCCTCCAGGCGAGGCAGGTCCTTGCGCGGCCTTCCAGCCCTTTACTGACTCAATTCCCCAGAAACCGAGGAACACCACCACCGCGGAACATCCAAACCAGAGGTCGTAGTCCCCCATCAGCAGATGCGCCACGTAAATCGCCGCCGACAGAAACAGAAACGAGGCCATGGTACTGGCAAGCCCCGCCTCCACGCTAACGCTATCCTTTGTACCCCGTTTGAGGGCCCGCTCAAACAGGACGCCGGAGGGAATAGCGCCAACTATTCCGCAGGCGGCACCCAATGCGATTGCGAGCGTCTGGTTCATGCATACCTCGATACGCCAGATAGGGTTAGCGAGCAGTAGTTTAGGTTCGTTTTGGGGCAAAGTCCACAATCTCAATTTTGGAACGCTTGCTCCCCCGGGCGCGCAAAATGGGCGCGAGCGAACGTTTTCGCAGCTCCGCAGCCCTTTTTGCCTTGAGCTCCATTTTTGAACAAAGGTCAAAAAACGCTACGAAACCTACACTTTACTCTGCCCCCACGTTAGGTGTAAGCACACCGCGCGTGCCGGTCGCGCATGGGGCCAAAGGGGCGCCTAGCAGGAAAAAGCGCCGGGCGAGAAGAACGCGCGCACCTCTGGCGCATGGTTCTCCTCGCCCGCGTTACGTGCCGTGCTGGCGCCGGGTGGCGCCGGCTGCCCGGTGGCGCCGGCTGCCCGGTGGCGCTGGCCGACTGGCGCTGGCCGACTGATGGCGCCGGCCTACTTCGTGCCGTAGATGCGGTCGCCGGCGTCGCCGAGGCCCGGCAGGATGTAGGCGTTCTCGTTCAGCTGGCGGTCGAGCGCGCAGGTGTAGAGGCGGACGTCCGAGTCGAAGTCCAGGACGGCCTTGACGCCCTCCGGCGCGGAGACGAGCGTGAGGCAGCGGATGTCCCTCACGCCGGCGTCGCGCAGGAACTTGATGGCCGCGGTGAGCGAGCCGCCGGTTGCGAGCATCGGGTCGACGATGAGGCAGGTGCGGTCCTCGATCGCGGGCGGGAACTTGCAGTAGTACTGGTGCGGCTCGTGCGTCTGCGGGTCGCGGTACATGCCGACGTGACCGACGCGCGCGGACGGCACGAGGGTCAGGATGCCGTCGACCATGCCGAGGCCGGCGCGCAGGATGGGGATGATCGCAATCTTCTTGCCGGCGATCTGCTTGCACGTGGTCTTCTCGAGCGGGGTCTCGACCTCGACGTCCTCGAGCGGGAGGTCGCGCATGGCCTCGTAGCCCTCGAAGACGGCCAGCTCGGTCACGAGCTCGCGGAAGTCCTTCGTGGAGGTGTTCTTGTCCCTCAGGATGTGCAGCTTGTGCTGCACGAGGGGGTGGTCGATGATCTGGAAGCGCTTCTCGTCAAACTCCATGCGTGAGTCCTCCCGACTGGGGCGCCGCGGCGCCCTGGCCTGTGCCCGCAGGCCGGCCGTTTGCTATATGCCAAGAGCATAGTAGCGCATCTGCCGCGCGCGCCGGCGCTACGCGAGCTCCGGATAGAGCGGGTGACGCGCGAGCATCTGGGCGACCTCGGCCTTGACGTCGTCGATCTTGAAGCCCTCGTCGTTCTGGAGTGCGAACACGGTCTTGCCGATGAGCTGGCCGACCCTCTCGCACTCCTCCTCCGAGAAGCCGCGCGTCGTGATGGCGGCCGAGCCCACGCGGATGCCGCTCGTGACGAAGGGCGAGCGCTGCTCGCCGGGGATGGTGTTCTTGTTGACGGTGATGCCGACGCGCTCGAGCGCCTGCTCCGCGTCGCGGCCGGTGATGTCCTTCGCGGGCGTGAGGTCCACGAGCAGCAGATGGTTGTCCGTGCCGCCCGTCACGAGGCGCAGGCCCTTGGACTGCATGCCGCGGCCGAGCGCCTTCGCGTTCTTGCAGACGTTGTCGATGTAGGTGGCGAACTCCGGCTTGAGCGCCTCGCCGAACGCGACGGCCTTGCCGGCGATGACGTGCTCGAGCGGTCCTCCCTGCGAGCCGGGGAACACCGCGGAGTTCAGGCGCTTGGTGTAGTCCGGGTTGTTCCACAGGATGATGCCTCCGCGCGTGCCACGCAGGGTCTTGTGCGTGGTGGACGTGACGACGTCCGCGTACGGCACGGGGCTGGGGTGCGCGCCCGTCGCGACGAGGCCGGCGATGTGGGCCATGTCGACCATGAGCGCCGCCCCGTTGTCGTGCGCGATCCGGGCGAAGCGCTCGAAGTCGATCACGCGGGGGTAGGCGCTGGCACCCGCTATGATCAGCGTGGGATGGCACTTCTCGGCCTTCGCGGCGACGTCGTCGTAGTCGATGCGCTCCGTCTTGGGGTCGAGCCCGTACGATACGACCTCGTGCAGCTTGCCGGAGTAGTTTGCCTTGGAGCCGTGCGTGAGGTGTCCGCCGTTGGAGAGGTCCATGCCCATGATGGTGTCGCCGGGCTTGGCGAACACGGACTCGGCCGCGTAGTTGGCCTGCGCGCCAGAGTGCGGCTGCACGTTGGCGAACTCGCTGCCAAACAGGCGCTTCACGCGCTCGATGGCCAGGCTCTCGACCTTGTCGACCGCCCAGCAGCCGCCGTAGTAGCGCCTGCCGGGAAGTCCCTCGGCATACTTGTTGGTGAGCGGCGAGCCGACGGCCTCCATCACGGCGGTCGAGACGAAGTTCTCGGACGCGATGAGCTCGATGGAGTCGCGCTGGCGCTGGAGCTCGTCGTCCACGCAGGCCGCGACCTCGGGGTCTTCCTGCCTCAGGTGCTCAAGGTACATGCTGGGTTACCTCCACGTCTGGTTGTCGTACGGCTGCGAGTGCCCTAGCACTCCACCCCGCCGAAGCCGGGGTCGTCCTCGCGCATGATCTTCTGGACGCGGCCGGCATGGCGGCCGCCGCCAAAATCGGTCGTGAGGAACTCGTCCACGATGGCCTTGTTGACGTCGAACGGCGTGAAGCGGCCGGACATGCACACGACGTTGCCGTCGTTGTGCTCGCGGAAGAGGTGCGCGAACAGCGGCGACTGGATGACGGCAGCGCGGACGCCGACCACCTTGTCCGCCGTGAGCGCCATGCCGATGCCGGTGCCGCAGATGAGCACGCCGCGGTCTGCCTCGCCGGCGGCGACGCAGCGGGCCACCTTGTCCGCGAAGTCCGGGTAGTCCACGCGGTCCGCGCTCTGCGGGCCAAAGTCGATCACCTCGTGGCCAAGGCTCTTGAGGTACTCGACCATCGCGGGCTTCTGGCAGAAACCGGCGTGGTCGGATGCGATTGCGATCTTCATGCATGCTCCTTCTGGTATGGGCGTCATCTGTCACCACCACGATAGCGCATGACGGCGCGTCTAGCCGCGTGCGCACTCCATGATGTCCGCCGCGGGAATGGCCCCCTCGCGGTACACGACGGGCTCCTCCCCCGTGCAGCCCACGATGGTGGACGCAACGGCGATGGGCGCCGGGCCCGCGTCGAACGTGAGGTCCGCCTCGCGCACGATGCGCTCCTCCAGGCCGGACCCGCTCGTGGCCGCGGCCTCGCCGTGCGTGTTCGCGCTCGTGATGGCAAGCGGGCAGCCCAGGTGCCGCGCGAGCGCGCGCACGAGGTTGGAATCCGGCAGGCGCAGCGCGATCGTGCCGTCAGAAGTTCGCACGTACTCCGCGGGGACGGCGGCGCTCGCCCTCACCACCAGCGTGAGGGCGCCCGGCCACCAGCGCTCGGCCAGGCGATACGCCCATGCCGGCACGTCGCGCCCAAAGCGGTCCAGGTCCTCCGCGTCCGCCACGAGCCACGGGAGCGTCTGCGCAAGGTCGCGGTGCTTGATGGCAAACGTGCGCGCGTGGCCGGGGTTGTGGGGCGTCGCCGCGCAGCCTATGCCGTACACGGAGTCCGTGGGGACCACGACCACGCCCCCGGCGAGAAGGACGTTGCCCCCTCGCCTGACGGCCGCGGCGTCCGGCGCGGCCTGGTCCACCTCAACAACCTTCTCGCGCAGCTCGAGCGCGCGCTCCGCCGCGGCGTCCACCGTGGGAGCAAGGTCACCCTCGCGCACGGCAACCAGCACGCGCGGCCGGCGCGTGAGGTCCTGCCGCACCTCTACCGAGGCCCAGCCGCCCTGCCGGCGGCAGAGCTCGGCCGCGTCGCCCACGTTCGTCTCGAACAGCTCCACGCACAGCATGCCGCCGGGGCGGAGCGCCATTGGCGCAAGCTCAAGCAGGCGCCTGAACACGTCCAGCCCGTCCGGGCCGCCGTCCAGCGCCAGGTGCGGCTCGTGCGCCTCCACCTCCGCGGGCAGCGTGGGCACCACGGCGGAGGGAATGTACGGCGGGTTCGAGACCAGCACGTCAAGCGCGCCCATGTACGCGGGGTCCACCCCGTCGGCCAGGTCGCAGCGCACCACCTCGACGGCGCCGTCCAGCCCCAGCGCGTCGCGGTTGCGCTCCGCGAGCGCCGCCGCCTTCGGCGATATGTCCGTCGCCACCACGTGCGTGCCGCGCCGCTCGCTCGCGATGGAGCACGCGATGCAGCCCGTGCCGGTTCCCACCTCGAGCACGCGCGCTTCTCGCCCGCAGGCGCGCGCCGCGTCAACGCCCTCGAGCGCGGCGTCCACCAGGACCTCCGTCTCGGGCCGCGGAATGAGCACGCCTTCCTCGCACTGCAGCACTATGTGGCGAAACGGCATCTCGCCGGTGATGTACTGCAGCGGGGCGCCCGTGCCGCGGCGCACGACGGCGTCGTGCATGCGGCGCAGCTCGTCCGGCGTGAGCGGCCGGTCGAAGCTTGTGTATATCTGCACGCGCGAGAGCCCCGTGACCGAGCCCAGCATCCACTCCGCGGACAGGCGCGGGCGCTCGTCGCCCTTGCGGCCCAGGTAGCCAATGGTCCAGTCCAGCATGCGTTGTATGGTCCAGGTCTCCTGCTCCGCCATCGGCACCCTCGCAATCACGCCGCGCGGGCCCGGCCCCCGCGGCAATCCGTCTTGTACCGCGCCATTCTACGGCAAAGCGCGGGCCCGCCCGACGCGGACCCGCGCTCGCATGCGCATTGTGTGAACGGGGCAAAGGCAGCGGCAATACTCGCCAAAGGCGCCCGTGCGGCCTAGGCGCGGCCGCAAGACAAGTGCAAGCTGGGCGAGAAAATCGTCACACCGACTGCGCGAGCTTCTCGGCACGCTCGGCCGCCGCGAGCGCCTCGATCACCTCGGACAGCTTGTCGCCCTGCAGCACGCCGGTGTACGTGCTGTTGAAGCCAATGCGGTGGTCCGTCACGCGGTCCTGCGGCTGGTTGTACGTGCGGATCTTCTCGGAGCGGTTGCCGTGGCCAATCTGGCTCATGCGCTCCGCGCCCTGCTCGGCCTGCTGCTTCTCAAGCTCCATCTGGTACAGGCGCGCGCGGAGCATCTCCATGCACACGGCGCGGTTCTGAATCTGGGAGCGCTGGTCCTGCGACTGCACCACGGTGTTCGTGGGCAGGTGGGTGATGCGCACGGCGGAGTACGTGGTGTTCACGCCCTGGCCGCCGGGGCCGGACGCGCAGTAGGTGTCGACGCGCAGGTCCTCGTCCTTTATCTCGATGTCGATGTCCTCGGCCTCGGGCAGCACCGCCACGGTCGCGGTCGAGGTCTGGATGCGGCCCTGGCTCTCGGTCTTCGGGATGCGCTGCACGCGGTGCACGCCGCTCTCGAACTTCATGACAGAGTAGACCTTCTCGCCCGTGACCTTGAACTCGATGGTCTTGAAGCCGCCGGCCTCGCCGGGGCTCGAGCTCAGCACCTCGATCTTCCAGCCGCGGCTTGCGGCGAAGCGCTCGTACATGTTGTACAGGTCACCCGCGAAGATCGCGGCCTCGTCGCCGCCGACGCCGGCGCGGATCTCGACGATGGTGTTCTTGTCATCGTTGGGGTCCGCCGGGATCAGCAGGTACTTGATCTCCTCCTCCAGGCCGGGGATCTTCTCCTCGTTGGCAGAGATGTCCTCCTGCAGCATCTCCTTCTCGTCGGCATCGGCCTCGCGCAGCATCTCCTTCGCGGCCTCGATGTCGTCAAGCGCCTGCAGGTACTCCTTCGCCTTCGCCACGAGCTCCGCCTGGCTCGCATGCTCCTTCGCGACGCGTGCGTACTCCTTGGGGTCGCTCACGACGGAGGGGTCCATCATCTTCTTTTCCAGCTCCGCGTACGCCGCGATGAGCCTCTCTAGCTTGTCTCTCATTTCCCTCTCCTTCAGGATGCCGCGGCGCGTGCGCGGTGACGCGGCGGAAGTGTTCAGCCTTTTGAGGATACCACCACGGCGCGATTTGTATTCACGCAGGTCGGCGGTGCACAGCCCGTCCACGATGCGCGTCGCCGCGGACGGGCGCGCCATGCGGGGCGCCGCACGGGACGCCGCCATGCGGGCGCCGCCGCGGGCCCGCGGCAGGAAACTGTGAGAAACTGTTCGCGCACGGCACGCGCGAGGGAGGGAGCTGGGGCCCATGCAAGACAACGGCAAGACAACGCCGCCCACAAAGGAAGACGCGCAGCGCACGCAGAGCCGCCCCTCCCCCGCGGCGGTCGACGGCCGCGACAGGACCGCGACGCAGGTGGCGCCCGCGCCAAGCGCCGCACCCGCGGACGGCACACCGGACGCCGCCGTGACGCCGCTCGCGCGCACGGCGCGCGCCTGGGCGAGAAGCGCGTGGGATGCCGTGCGGCACCACCGCGCGGTAACGGCGGCGGTCCTTCTCGCCGTGGCGCTGTGCGTTGCCGCGGGCGTGGCCGCGGGCCTGGGACTTCTGGGCGGCCCGGACGACGCGCGCGTGGAGCGCGACGCCGTGGCGCACGCGCCCGCGCCGGACTGGAGCGCCGGCGCGTTCGACATGGCGGAAGACCTTGTTGCCACCGGCGCAAAGGTGCGCGGCCGGAGCTCCGTCGCCGGCAAGCTCGTCGTTAGGGCGGACGTGACGTTCCAGAGCGGGCGCGTGCGCGCGACGGCGCCCGCGAGCCTTACGTACGAGCGCGACGCGGACGGCACGTGGCGGCTGGACGTGTGCCGGCTGGACGGGGCCGCATCCTTCGCGGCGACGCGCGGCGTCTCTCGCGCGCGCATCCGCGCGGGCGTGGGCGCGCTCCTGGCAAAGGCGGACGCGTCTTCAGGCAGCGGCAAGAAAAGCCTTGCCACGCTGTACCAGGACGCGGACGTCACCATAAAGAAGTCAACCTTTGACCGCAAGCGCCAGCAGCAGGACGTCCGCATTCACCTGGTGCGGCGACGCGGCTACCAAGCGCTGGAGTGCGACGTGGACGCGCACTTCTCCTTTGCGGCCGCAAGCGGCTCGTGGGAGCTGCGCAAGGCAAGCGCGAGCAAGGGCGCGCGGCGCGCGAGCCTCTCGCCCGTGGTGGGCACGTGGACGGGCACGTTCCAGAGCCAGGAGGCCTCTGGCGCCAGGTGCTTTGGCGCGCAGGGGCAGACGCTTTCCATCACGATCGACGCGCTGTCCAACGGCTCGCGCCGCATGACCGGCACGCTGGGCTGCGTCGCGCACTACCACGCCGCGCCGCAGCAGGACGCGGACGCAAGCGACGGCGACGAGGCCATAGGCGGCGTCACGTTTGAGGGCGAGCGCCTTGACGCGGCGGACGACCCCACGCACAGCACGTACGCGTTCGAGCTCACGACGCCCGAGGACGCGCGCGGCACGATCTCCGTGGTCGTGGGCTTTGGCGCGGCCGACAATGCGGACCGCGCCGTCGCGCGCGTCACGTGCAGCCACACGTCAAAGGAGTCGTTCCTGCTCATACCGTACGACGCGACGGCCATGTACACGGACACGTTCACGCTCCAGCGCCAGTAGGCGCCCGGCGCCAGCAGGTCGCACGGCCCGGTGCCACGGGCGAGAAGGGCGCGCGACCCCGGCGGCGCCCCTAGCGGGACGAGAGCTCTTCTCCCATGAGCAGGCCCATCACGCTGGACATCATGAGGCCGCGCGTCCAGCCGGACGAGTCGCCCAGGCAGTGCAGGCCGGCGACGTTGGTGTCCAGGTGCTCGTCCATCACGACGCGGTTGCTGTAGAACTTGAGCTCCGGCGCGTACAGCAGGGTCTCGTCCGCGGCAAAGCCGGGGACCACCAAATCGACGGCCTGCATAAACGCTACGATCTCCGTCATGGCGCGGTACGGCATCGCGGCCGTGATGTCGCCGGCCTCCGCGTCCGCGAGCGTGGGCACCACGTTGGAGCGGCTAAGCTCCTGCGGCCACGTGCGCTTGCCGTCCAGCACGTCGCCAAAGCGCTGCACGAGTATGTGGCCGGCGCCGAGCATGTTCATGAGGCGCCCCACGTGCTGCGCGTACGCGATGGGCTCGTGGAACGGCTGGCGGAAGTTGAACGAGACCAGCACGGCCAGGTTGGTGTTGGGGCTCTTGCGCTCCTTGTACGAGTGGCCGTTCACCACGGCGAGGCCGCCGTCGTAGTTCTCCTGGCTCACGAAGCCGCCGGGGTTCTGGCAGAACGTGCGCACCTTGTTGCGAAACGGCGCCGGGTAGCCCACGAGCTTGGACTCGTACAGGACGTTGTTGACGTCCTCCATCACCTCGTTGCGGACCTCCACGCGAACGCCCAGGTCAACGGGGCCGGGCGCGTGCGTGATGCCGTGCTCCGCGCACATCTCGTCAAACCAGAGCGCGCCGCGCCGGCCGGTGGCGACCACGGTCTCGGCGGCCAGGACCCGCGTCTGGGCCTGGGGCCGGCCGGTGGGCGCCACGACGGCGCCCAGGCACTTCTCGCCCTGCACCAGCACCTCGAGGCACTCGTGCTCAAACAGGATGTTCACGCCCGCGTCCAGAAGCTCGCGCTCCACGCGCGCGTAGATCTGCTGCGCCTTTTCCGTCCCCAGGTGGCGGATGGGGCAGTCCACCAGCTTGAGGCCGGCCTTGATGGCGCGCCGGCGAATGTCCGCGACGCTCTTGGGGTGGCCGACGCCCTCCACGTGCGGGTCCGCGCCCAGCCCCAGGTAGATGTCGTCCACGCGCTTGATGCCGTCCGCCACGACGTCCGTGCCCACGAGCTGCGGAAGGTCGCCGCCGACCTCGGGCGACAGCGAGAGCTTCCCGTCGCTGAACGCGCCGGCTCCCGAGAAGCCCGTGGTGATCCGGCAGGGGGCGCATCCCGCGCAGTGTCCGGTTGCCTCTCGCGGGCACCGGCGCCGCTCGATGGGCAGGCCCTTCTCCACCATGGTGATGGACCGACGGTCGCCCCGGCGCAGCAGGCCGAGCGCCGTGAAGATCCCGGCGGGGCCTGCGCCCACGATGAGGACGTCCGTGCGTATGGTTGAGGCTTCTTCGGCCATGGCTGCACCTCTCTTGCGTGACGGTTGCCCGCGGCGGCGGGCCTGCACCGGCATTGTACCCGCGCCCGCGACCCGCACGCAAAAGGGAGGCCGACCAAAGTCGACCTCCCCTCACGCTCATGCGTTGCGGCGCGCAGGCAACCAGGCGCGCCTATCGTGCTAAGACCTACTCCGCGGCAGGAGCCTCGGCGTCGGCAGCCGCGGCCTCGACGGTCTCGGCAGCGGTCTCGGCCTCGGCGGCAGCCTTGGCAGCCTGCTTGGCAGCCTCGGCCTCGGCCTTCTTCGCGTACTCGGCGGCACGCTTGGCCTTCTCGGCGGCCTTGGCCTCCTTGGCGGCCTTCTTGGCGGCGGCGAGCTCGGCGGCCTTCGCAGCCTTGGCGGCCTTGGCCTCCTCGGCAGCCTTGAGCTGGGCGGCGGCGGCGCCACCAAACTTGTTGGCAAAGCGCTGGACGCGTCCGCCGGTGTCGACGAGCTTCTGCTGGCCGGTGTAGAACGGGTGGCACTTGTCGCACAGGTCGATGGTCATCTCGCTCTTGGTGGAGCGGGTAACCCAGGTGTTGCCGCAGGTGCAGCGGACGGTGCACTCCACGTAGTTAGGATGGATGCCTTGCTTCATACTGGGACTCCTTTGGTAGGCCTGGTTTCCGACCAGGCGAGGATGGTAGCCCTGGTTCCAATCAGGGCGTCAAGCTATAGGAGTGTATCAGATTCGCCATGGGCGTGTTGTGGAGAAGAAATGGCGCTTTCGCCGCCACGGCGCCTTCGCACCCTGTAGACTAGGCGCTGGAAACCCGTTATACAAACCCGGAGGCACCCCATGCTCCTTACCGTGGACGTAGGCAACACCCAGACGACGCTTGGCCTGTTCGACACCGACGGCACCCTGCGGCGCCAGTGGCGCATGGCGACGGACCACACCGACACCGCCGACGAGCTGCACGAGCGCCTGTACGGCTACTTCCTCATGTTCGGCCTCACGCTGCAGAGCGTGACGGACGTCGCCATCGCGAGCGTCGTGCCCATCCTCACGCAGGAGTGGCAGTACATGATGTCCAACCTCCTCATGGCGGAGGACGTGCTGCTGGTGGACGCCACGCGCGACTGCGGCATCCGCATCGACATGCCAGACCCGCACCAGGTGGGCTCGGACCGCATCGCAAACGCCGTCGCCGCGCGCGAGCGCTACGGCTCGCCCGTGATTGTGGTGGACTTTGGCACCGCCACCAACATCGACGTGGTGGATGCCGCCGGCGCGTTTCGCGGCGGGGCCATCATGCCGGGCGTGCTTTCCTCCGCGCAGTCGCTCTTCGCGCACGCGGCGCGCCTGTCGAGCGTGCCTCTGGTGGTGCCGCCCCACGCGCTGGGCACCACGACGGAGACCGCGGTGCAGTCCGGCATCGTGATCGGCGCGGCGGCGCAGGTGGAGGGCCTCGTCGAGCGCATCAAGGCCGAGCTCGCCGAGCCGGACGCCACCGTCGTGGGTACGGGCGGCCTCGCAAGCATCGTCTCTGGCGCGACGGACGTGTTCGACACCGTCGACCCCAACCTCACCGTCCGCGGCATCTATCTGATCTGGCGCCACAGAAACGAGAAGCGCGCCGCCCGCAGGCAGCGCGACATCAACGGCTAGCGCTCGCGGCGGATGGACGCCTGCTCCGGCGATATGCTCAGCTCGCGGCCGGAGTCCGTGCGCACGCTGGCGCGGCCCCACACGTCGAGCCCCGCGAGCACCCCGCGCGCGGCGACGCGGCCGTTGGGGTACACCACCACGCGCTCGTTCGCGGCGTCCATCGTGTCGAAGTAGTCGTCCAAGAGCGGCGCCAAGGGACCCGCGACCACGCAGGCGCGGCGCAGGCGGTCCTCCCACTGGGCAGACGCCTGCTCAAGCGCGGACGCAAGCTCTTCTCCCCCGGGCAGGGCGTGGTCGTCCCCCGCAAGCAGCACCACGTCGCAGCTGCCGAACATGCCCTCGTCGTAGCCGGCGCGCACGTCCACGCGAAGCAGCCGGTCGCCGTCCACGGCCACGGCGTTTGGCCAGGCCACGCGCGCGGCGGAAAGGCCGGCGGCGGCAAGCGCCCGCGCAAGGCCCAGCGCCAGCACCTGCGGCAGGCAGGTGTACATCTGCATCGGCACGTCCGGGCGCACCGTCACGCTGGCAAGTACGCGCTCCGCCGCGCGCTCTGGGCAGTCGGCGCCGTCGGGGGTCGCTACTGCCAATCCAGCTCACCCACCTCGGCTACCACGTGGCCCACGCGGTCCTCCGGCGCGTACACCGGCACGCCGGCGTGCATGAGGTAGCGCACGGGGTCGTGCATGAGGTCCTCCATCGGTACCAGCACGTAGTCGCGCTCGCCCAGGTGCGGGTGGGGTAGCGTCAGCTTGGGGCCGGCGTGCTCCTCGTCCTCCACAAAGCACAGGTCACAGTCTATGGTACGCGGGCCGTGGCCGGCAAGGCGCGGGTCGCGCACGCGCTTCAGCTGCGTCTCTATGTCAAGCAGGCGGTCTATCAGCACGATGGGCGCAAGCTCGGTCCTGATCTCCACGACCGCGTTCACCACGTTCGTCTCGATGCCGTAGGCGGGCTGCGTCTCGTACGCGTGGCTCGCCTGCACCACGCACGTCATGGGGATCTCGTTTATCAGGCGGACGGCGCGTGACAGGTTCTCGAGCCTGTCGCCCACGTTCGAGCCGATGGAGACGAAGCCCTGCCGCGGGTCCGCCTTCGTGACGGCCCAGTACGTGTCCAGCGCCTGGCAGACGCCGGCGACGTCGTGCACGCGCAGCACGCGCGCGCCGCTCTCCACGGCCGCGAGCGCGATGCCCGTCGTGGCAAAGTCGCGCTCCGGCGCGTCCTGAACGCCAGAGACCGCGCCCACGAAGCGCTTGCGCGACACGGCGTTCAGCACGGGGTATCCCATCGAGACGAGCTTGCGCGTGGCGCGCTGGATCACCACGTCCTGGTCGTACGTCTTGTCAAAGCCGGGGCCCGGGTCTATGCAGATGCGGTCGTGGCTGACGCCGGCGCGCATGAGCACGCGCGCCTGGTCGCCCAGAAAGCCCATGATCTCCCTCATGACGGGCGCGGCCTCCGGCAGCGTGAAGCGCCTGGTGCTCGTGGGCACGGGGCGGCGCATCCGCGCGGGGCGCTCGGAGTCAAGCTGCACCATGCGCCGCGTGACCGGCCCGCCCAGCTTGTTCCAGTGCATCACGATGCAGCCGCAGTCGCTTTCCGCGGCCACCTGCACCATGGCCGGGTCCGTGAAGCCGGTCACGTCGTTCAGGATAGAGACGCCCAGCCGCGCGCAGATCTTTGCGACGGCGGCGTGGCGCGTGTCCACGGATATGATGGCCGTGGGGGCCTTGGCCAGGATCCCGCGGATCACGGGCACGATCCTGTGCGCCTCCTCCTCCGGCGTCACCGGCTTGGCGCCCGGGCGCGTGGACTCGCCGCCCACGTCGATGATGTCCGCACCCTCGTCCAGCATCTGCAGCGCGCGCTCCACGGCCGCCGCGGGGTCTGTGTTCTCTCCCCCGTCGCTGAACGAGTCCGGCGTGACGTTGAGGATGCCCATGACGCGCGGGCGTGCCAGCGACAGCACGTGCTGGCCGCAGCGCCAGGTGGAGTAGTCCTCACGAAGCATGGGTACACCTTCCAAACGGGTCAAGGGGCGCCGCGCACGCGCGCACGCCCCGGAGTGTTCCCAAAGATTGTAACCGCTCGCGGCCTACCAATCGAACGCCTTTGCTATGTCGCAGGCACAAACCACGTCTGCCGCGCAATCCTGCGCGATGGGCTCCAGGTTCACGATGGCAAGGTGCGAGCCCCTGAAGTACTGCACCAGCCCGGCCGCCGGGTACACCACGAGCGACGTGCCGCCGATGATGAGGAGGTCGGCGTGGCTTATGGCCACGACCGCGGCCTCTATGTCCTTCTCGTCCAGGGACTCCTCGTACAGCACCACGTCCGGCTTCACGATGCCGCCGCAGCGCGTGCAGCGCGGCACGCCGGTGGTGGCAAGCATCCACTCCTGGTCGTACGCGGCGCCGCAGTCCACGCAGTGGTTGCGGTGGGTCGAGCCGTGGAGCTCGATCACGTTCTTCGAGCCGGCGGCCTGGTGCAGGCCGTCGATGTTCTGGGTCACGATGGCGTCGAGCCTGCCCTCGCGCTCCAGCTGCGCAAGCTTTACGTGCACCTGGTTGGGCTTGGCGTCCGGCGCGCACATCATCTTGCGATAGAAGTCGTAGAACGCCTTGGGATCCTGCTTCCACAGGTGGTGGCTCAAGAGCTCCTCTGGGGAGTACGTGGACGAGAAGTGCTGGTTGTACAGGCCGTTCTCGCTTCGGAAGTCCGGGATCCCGCTTGCGGTGGAAACGCCCGCCCCGCCAAAGAACACCGTGTGCGCAGACGCGTCCGTGAGCTTCTTCAGCTCTTGCGCGGCGAGCCTTGGGTCCGTGATCGTCTTGCCCATGTCTGCCTCCTCGTGACTGTGCCTACCGTAGCACTTTGGTGCGCCGCGGGCGCTTCTGGTGCGGACGCGGGCGGCAAACGGGTAAGGTTGTGGCATTGACGCTCGACGTAAGGCGGCGACATGGCACCACTCACAAACAACGTGCACAAGACGGCCCTGGTGTTCGAAGGCGGCGGCTATCGCGCAGCATACACCGCGGCCTTTGCAAACGCCCTGCTGGCCGAGGGCATATACTTCGATTTTGTATGCGGAATCTCTGCGGGCTCCAGCCACGCGGTCGACTACCTCAGCCGCGACGCGCAGCGCGTGAGAAACGCGTTCATGGGGTTTGAGGGGTCCGCCAAGCCGGCGGCCGGAGTTGGCTCCATCCTGCGCGGCACGCGCTACTTCAACGCGGACTACCTGTACGAGGGCTGCGTGGAGGACGGCAGCCTGCCGTTTGACTGGGACACGTTCCAGGCGAACCCAGCGCGCGTGGCGGTATCCGCCTTCGAGCGCGACACGGGCAAGACGCGCGTGTTCACGCGCGAGGACATGCCCACGTGGCAGGACCTCATGGCGTGCGTACGCGCAAGCTCCTCGCTTCCCTTGCTGATGAAGCCCCAGCCCATAGACGGCGTCACGTACCTGGACGGAGGCCTGGGTGAGGGCGCGGGCATCCCGCTGTTCATGGCGGAGCGCGCCGGCTACACCCGCTTCCTGCTGGTGGCGACGCGCCCCGCGGGGTACCGCAAGGAGCCGCCCTCGAAGGGCGAGAAGGACGCGACCCTCCGGTTTGGGAGCGAGCACCCGCACGTGAGGGAGGCCCTTCTTTCCCGCTCCGAGCGCTACAACGCAGAGCTGGACCGCATTGCGCAGATGGAGCGCGAGGGCCGCTGCCTGGTGATTCGCCCGGACATGATGCCCGTGAAGAGCACGACGCTCGATCCGGTGGCGCTTAGGACCGCCTACGCGCTGGGCGAGGCACAGGCGAGGCGTGACATGCCCCGGTACAAGGAGTTCCTGTTTGGCGACCCCAACTGGAAGGCGCCGCAGGACGAGCGCTAGGCCGACCGCCGCAGCGCTAACGCAAGACGAGGAACCCAACGGACCCGACGGGCGCGGTGCGCCCACGAAGGAGAGACATGGCTGACACCACCAAGACCGCCAGCGCCCCAGAGGCGGCCAGCGAGCGCGAGCTGAGGCTCGTCTCGTGGAACGTGAACGGGCTGCGCGCCGTCATGAAGAAGGAGCCCGGCTTCATGCAGGTGTTCGACGCGCTGGACGCGGACGTGTTCGCACTGCAGGAGACGAAGATGCAGGAGGGACAGCTCGAGCTTGACCTGCCCGGCTACACGCAGGTGTGGAGCTCGGCGGAGCGCAAGGGGTACTCCGGCACCGCCGTGTTCAGCCGCGCGGAGCCGCTTAAGGTGATTCGCCAGATCGGCAGCCCCGTGGCCGACGACGAGGGCCGCGTGTGCGCGCTGGAGTTCGAGGGCTTCTGGTTTGTGGACGTGTACACGCCCAACTCGAAGCAGGGCCTCGCGCGCCTGGACGAGCGCATGGTGTGGGACGAGCGCTTCCGCGCGTTCCTGCAGGAGCTCGACAGGCAGAAGCCCGTCGTGACGTGTGGCGACTTCAACGTGGCGCACGAGGAGATCGACCTCAAGAACCCGGCCACCAACCACGAGAACGCGGGCTTCTCGGACGAGGAGCGCGCAAGCTTTGGCAAGCTTCTGGACGCGGGGTTCACGGACACGTTCCGCACGCTGAACCCCACGCTCGAGGGTGCGTACAGCTGGTGGAGCTACCGCATGCGCGCACGCGAGCGCAACGCCGGTTGGCGCATCGACTACTTCCTGGTGAGCGACCGCGCGTTTGGCCGGGTGACGGGCGCGCGCATTCTGGACGACGTGTACGGGTCCGACCACTGCCCCGTGGAGCTGACGATCAGGGCGTAGCGCCGGCGCCGGCCGGGCGCGGGCGCGACGGGCGTGCCCAGCTACAGCCCGTCCGGCCGGCCGATGGCGCGCCCCAGCACATCCAGAAACGTCTGGGCATCGCGCGTGGCCACGAGCTTCTGCGGAAAGCGGATCTCCTCCAGCATGGAGCGGACGTGGTCGAAGCGGCCTATTCCGTACGATATGTGCGCGTCCGTGCCGGTGGAGATCATGACGCCCATCTCCGCGCAGCGCTCCGCGATCCGGCGGCAGCTCTGCCGCGCGGAGGGGTGGTCGCCAAACGTGGCCTCGTTTATCTCTATCAGCTTGCCGCGCTCCTTCGCGACGGTAAGCACCTCGCCCAGGTCGTACGGCATGCTGGAGCGTCCCGTGTGCCCCAGGATCAGCACCTTGGGGTCCTCGAGCGCACGCACGTAGCACTCCGTGGTCTGGGCGAGGCTCGCGCCCTCCGCCCACGACCTGTCGTGCACGCTCGCGATCACGTAGTCGCACTCGTCGAACACGCGCTCCTTCAGGTTGATGGGACGGCGCAGCGCGCGACCCGTGATGTCGTGCCCGCACACAATGCCGTGCCCAAACAGGTGGCCGTCCACATCCACGATGTCCGCCTCGACCCCGTGCAGCAGCCGCACGCCGTTCCAGATGCGCGGCCAGCTGTGCACGTTCAGGAAGTGCTGGAAGTCGCGCAGGTCGTACTCCCCGTCGATCGCGGGGTGGACCATGGCGCTGAAGTGGTCCGTCGAGCCCAGGAGCTCGACGCGCATCTCCGCCGCGGCACGCACGTTCTCCTCTATGGTGGAGTACGCGTGGCGCGAGAAGATCGTGTGCGTGTGGACGTCGCAGGCTATGTGCAGCATGTCTTCCTCCCTAGCGGCCGGACTCCTGCCCGCCGCGGCCGGCTCGTGCGCGGGCCTCCGCGAGTGCGGCCTTCGCCTCGAGCGCCTGCGCGCGTGCCTCCGCGGCCTGGGCGCGCGCCTCGAGCGCGGCGAGGTCCGCCTCGTCCGCGGCGGCGGGCGCCGCTGGCGCGGTGGGCGTGGCCGCGGGCGCCGTGGACACGGCAGGCGTGCCGGCAGCGGCGCGCTCGCGGCGCTCCGGGCGCGCAGGCTTCTCGGCCGTGAGCTCGCTCACGGCGCGGCGGGTGTCCGCACCCAGAAGCTCCGCCAAGCTGGGGCCGGGCTTCACCATATGGCTCGCAAACAGCGGGCAGGCCGCGTCCTTCTCGCCCACGCGACGGCCCGACTGGCTGGGCTCCAGGCACTCGCAGTGCGTGCGCAGGACGCCCATGCGCTCCGTCATGAAGCGGCAGTCGCCGCAGGTGCGGGCGTGCGTGCGGTTGTTGCGCAGCATGGCGTCGCCCCTAGCGGTACGACTCGGCGAGCTTCTGCCACGCGGGCATGGAGCCCACGATGGTCTCGTACGAGACGCAGTAGCCCAGGCGCACCCAGCCCTCGCAGCCGAAGCTGTTTGACGGCACGGGCAGGAGCTCCAGGTCGCGGGCGCGCCTGAAGAACGCCTCCGCGTCGGGCTCCAGCGACTTGACCCACAGGTAGAACGCGCCCTCTGGCTCGATGCAGGTGTAGCCGAGCTTGCGCAGGCCGCCGGCGAGCGCCTCGCGGTTGCGCGCGTACGCCTCCACGTTGGTGGGCTCGTCGACGCAGTCGATCAGCACGCGCTGGAACAGCGCCGGCGCGCACACGAAGCCGAGCTTGCGGCCCGCGCCCGCGATGGCAAGCACCAGCTCGTCGTGGTCGGGGTTGGTGTCCGGCACCAGCACCCAGCCGATGCGCTCGCCCGGCAGGCTGAGCGACTTTGAGTACGAGTAGCACACGATGGTGCGGTCGTAGATCGCCGGCACCCACGGCACCTCCGCGCCGTAGGTGATCTCGCGGTACGGCTCGTCGGACACCAGGTAGATGGGGTGGCCCAGCTCCTCGCTGCGGCCGGAGAGCACGGACGCGAGCGAGAGGAGCGTCTGCCTGGTGTAGACGGCGCCCACGGGGTTGTTGGGCGAGTCGATGATGACGGCCTTGGTGTTGGGCGTGATTGCCGCGTCCACCGCGGCCGTGTCAACCTGGAACGTGGTGGCGTCCGCCATGACCTCCACGCACGTGGCGCCCGCGGTCTCGATCCAGACGCGGTACTCCGGGAAGTACGGCGCTATCACGATGACCTCGTCGCCGGGGTTCACGATCGCGTGCAGCGTGATGCTGATGGCCGCGGCCGCGCCACAGGTAAGGTACAGGTCGCCCGGCTCGTACGATGTCTGGAACCTGCGGTTGAGCGAGTCCGCGACCGCCTGGCGCGCCGCGGGCAGGCCGGCGGCCGGCGTGTAGCCGTGCAGCTGCGACGCCGGGAGCGCCGCGTTCCTGACGATGGAGGCGCGCACCGCGTCCGGCGCGGGGACGGACGGGTTGCCCAGGCTGAAGTCGAACACGTTCTGCGCGCCGATCTGGGCCTTGCGCGCCGCGCCGTACGCCGCGATCTCGCGGATGGAGGACTTCGCCGCGCCGTAGTCGTAGCTCTTCTGGTTGATGGCCATTAGCTCTCCTCACTCTGGGCGGGCGCCTGCGCGTCCGCGGCATTCGTCTTGTCTTCCTCCGGGTGGGCGGCAAGGTAGGCGTCCCACTGGTTGTCCAGGAGCGCGTTCACCGCATCGCCCTCGACGGTCTCGCGGTCAAGCAGCACGCTCGCCATGGTGTGCATCTGGTCCGCGCGGGCCTCGAGCACCTCGCGGGCGCGCACGTGGGCCTCGCGCATGATGCGCTCCACCTCGTCGTCGATGCGCTTGGAGGTCTCGGCGGAAAGGTCGTGGTGGTTGGTGTAGTCGCGACCGAGGAACACCTCGTGCTGTGGCTCGCTGAAGACCTGCGCGCCCAGCTCGTCGCTCATGCCGTACACCGTCACCATGGAGCGGGCGATCTTCGTGGCACGCTCCAGGTCGTTGCTCGCGCCGGTCGTGATGTCGTCGCAGAACAGCTCCTCTGCGGTGCGGCCGCCCAGGAGGACGGCGATCTGGTCGAGCATGCCGTCGCGGGTCTCCAGGAAGTGGTCCTCCTCCGGCAGCTGCATGGTGTAGCCCAGCGCGCGGCCGCGGCTGATGACGCTGATCTTGTGCACGGGGTCGCTGTTTTCCAGCACGTGGCCCACGAGGGCGTGGCCGCTCTCGTGGAACGCGATCGTGGTGCGCTCCTTCTGGCTCATCACCCGACCCTTCTTTTCTGGCCCGGCGATGACGCGCTCCATGGACTCCTCTATCTCGGGCATGCCGACGACGTCCTTGTGGCGCCGCGCGGCCAGAAGCGCGGCCTCGTTCATGAGGTTCGCGAGGTCCGCGCCCGTGAAGCCCGGCGTGAGCTTCGCGATGCGGGCGAGGTCGATGTCGGTGCCCAGGGGCTTGTTCTTGGAGTGGACCGTCAGGATCTTCTCGCGTCCCTTGACGTCCGGGCGGTCCACCGTGACCTGCCGGTCAAAGCGGCCGGGGCGCAGCAGCGCCGGGTCCAGGATGTCCGGGCGGTTCGTGGCGGCGATCAGGATGACGGCGGAGTTGTCGTCGAAGCCGTCCATCTCGACCAGCAGCTGGTTCAGGGTCTGCTCGCGCTCGTCGTGCCCGCCGCCGAGGCCGGCGCCGCGCTGGCGGCCGACGGCGTCGATCTCATCGATGAAGATGATGGACGGCGCGGCGTCCTTCGCCTGCTTGAAGAGGTCGCGCACGCGGCTTGCGCCGACGCCCACGAACATCTCGACGAAGTCGGATCCGGAGATGGAGAAGAACGGGACGCCCGCCTCGCCGGCCACGGCCTTGGCGAGCAGCGTCTTGCCGGTTCCCGGGGGGCCCACCAGAAGCACGCCGTGCGGGATCTTCGCGCCCATCTTCTTGTAGCGCTCCGGCTCGCGCAGGTAGTCGCGGACCTCCTTCAGCTCCTCCACGGCCTCGTCGATACCGGCGACGTCGTCGAACTTCACCTTGGGGCGCGTCTCCTCGGAGGTGCGCGCCTTCGTGGCGCGGCCGAAGTTCATGGTGCGGCCGTTCGCGCCGTTCATCTGGTTCATGAAGTACACGAACGCGATGACCACCAGGATGGTGGGGACGACGGTGATGAGGACGGACTGCAAGAAGTCGCTCGACGAGGTGTCGATGGAAAACTTCGTGTCCGGCCGCTTCGCCATGAGCTCCTGCAGGCTGTCCGCGCCCACGTAGTAGCTCTTGAAGCGGGACGCCTTGCTCTTCTCGCCCACGTCCGCCTTGTGGCGCCAGTACGTTCCGGAGAGGCTGCCGTCCTCCGTCTTGTACGTCACGCTCTCGATGCGGTCCTGCTTGACGGCGGTCACGAACTCGTTGGTGCTCATGACGTCCGCGGACGGCTTTCCGCGAAACGCGCCGTAGCCCGTGTACACCGCATAGCACAGCGCGGCGATCATGACGAGGGTGACGATGAGGGACCTGCGGGAGTTGGGGCCGTCCGGCCTGAGGCCGTTGGGGTCGACCCCGCTCCCGCGGTCGTGCTTCTTGTTGTCCGACACTAAGTGACTCCTTGCGTTGCGTTGCTTGCTTTTGGCCTACTTGCTGTAGACCTCGGGCTTCAGGATGCCCACGTAGGGAAGGTTGCGATAGCGCTCGGCGTAGTCGAGGCCATAGCCGACGATGAACTCGTTGGGGACGTGCGCGCCCACGTAGTCCGGCGTGACGGCCGCCGTGTGGCCGGGGATGTCCTTCACGGCGAACGCGCAGATCTTGATGGACTTGGCGCCGCGGCCACGCAGGAGGTCGACCAGGTAGCTGAGCGTGAGGCCGGAGTCGAGGATGTCCTCCGCGATGAGGATGTCGCGGCCCTGGATCTCTGTGTCGAGGTCCTTCAGGATCTTCACGACGCCGGAGCTCTTCACGCCCGCGCCGTAGCTGGACACGGCCATGAAGTCGACGGCGCACGGCACGGTGATCTGGCGCAGCAGGTCCGCCGTGAAGACGAACGCGCCGCGGAGCACGGCGACTACCAGCGGGTTCTTGCCCTCGTAGTCGCGACTGACCTCCTGGCCCAGACGGCCCACGATCTGCTTGATGTCGTCCTCGCTCAGGATGACGCTCTCGATGTCCGGATGCAGCTCTGCCATTGCGTTCCCCTTTCGCTTGTGTGCGGGGCGCGCGACGGCTGCCCCTGCATGCGCCGGCCTTGCGGGCCGACCATGCCTCCTATGCGGTCAGTCCCTACCAATGCCCAATTCTAGCAGCAGCCTTGTGCGCGGAAGCGTTCGAACTCGCTCGTCCGGCCGTATCCCCGCGACCCACACCACCGGCCCCGTGGGAGAGGTGCGCACCACGGGGACCTGCGGGCGGTCCGCCGCCGGGACCTTGGCCTCGTTCAGGAGGTCCGAGAGCTTCTTGCTCTGGCCGTGCATGCCGAGCGGGCACATGACGTCGCCGGGCGCGGCCGCGTCCACCCACAGGCGCCCGCCCTGCGCGAGGTCGAGCCCGCAGGCCTCCGCGTCGAGAAGGACGGACTGGCCGTCCCACTCCACGGCGTGGGCCCGAGCGACGGCCTCCGGCGAGGACCCCGCCGGCACCTGCGCGAGGCGGGCGGAAAGCCGCCGGCCATCGGGCAGCGACACGCTTCCGGGCACGTCGAGCCACAGGGCGAGGGGGCCGCTCTTCTCGCCCTGCGCGCGCACGAACAAAAGGCCGTACTCCATGCGGGCGTCGCAGCCCATGGGCGTGGACGCAGAGCCGCTGCCCGCCGCGACGAGCGACAGCACGCGGTTGATGTGGCGCGCCTCGAGCCGGGCGTCCGGGCAGACGGCGAGCATGGCCTTGCGCACGACGCGCCGCGCGATGGCCACCTCGCACGCGGCCAGGCGCGCGCCGTCGAGCGCGACCATGGTGGGCGAGCTGCGGCGCACGAGCTCGCGGTACGTGCGCGACGCGACCTGGTTCATGTAGGCGTCCTCGTCCGAGAGGATGTCGCACGAGGCGGACATGCCCGACGTCAGGCGCGGGTTGCGCTCGCGCAGGAGCGGCATGACCTCGTGGCGCACGAAGGCGCGCAGGTAGCGGGTGTCCGCGTTCGTGCGGTCCTCGCGCCACACGATGCCGCGCATGCGGAGCAGGTCGCACAGCTCCTCGTGCGTGCGGTCCAGCAGCGGCCGCACGATGCGGTTGCGCCGCCGCGGTATGGACGAGAGGCCCGAGGGCCCGCTGCCGCGGATCGCGTTCATGAGGAAGGTCTCCGCGCGGTCGTCGGCCGTGTGGGCCGTGAGGATCCGCGCGGCGGAGCGCGGCACGTCGACCTCGCGGCACAGGCGGTTGGCGAGCTCCGTCGCCTCGCGGTAGCGCACCTCGCGGCCGACGTTCTCCACGTTGGAGCCCGCCTGCTGGCCTAGCCCCTCCTCGCTCGCAAGCCCGGCCACGTCCACGCGCCGCACGGTGCACGGGATGCCGAAGCGCGCGGAGAGCTCGCGCACGAACTCCTCGTCCTCCTGCGCGTCGAGCCCGCGCAGCCCGTGGTTGACGTGCAGCACGTGCAGGCGCTCGCGCGCGATGCGCGCCGTGCCGCGGCCGTCGTCGATGTCGAGCTCCGACGTCGCCGCAAGCAGCAGCAGCGCCGTGGAGTCCGCCCCGCCCGAGACCATGAGCACGACCGGCGCGCGCAGGCTGTCGTCGCGCTTGGACGACGGCCTTAGGAACCGCTGGTCGGTACGTGCGAACCTTCTGCTCACGCTTGGCAACGATGCCTCCGTCCGGACGAGCGCCCCGTGGCGCGGCGCCGCGGACCCACCGAGGGTCGGCGGCGCGAATGTCAGTAGCAAGTAAGTGTAGGATACGCCGACGCGGGCGGACGCGGCGCCGCGGAAACCCACGCGACACGCAGGGCGCCACGCCGCCATGCGCCGCACACCCCCATGCACTACAATGCCAAGCTCGAAGGCAACCTCGGCCGCGCCCCGCGGCCGCCACCCCCGGGAGCAACATGACGCCCAAGATGCACCTGTACGTACTGGCCAGCGGATCCAAGGGAAACGCCGCCGTGGTCGAGGGCCCGCAAGGCGGCGTCCTCATCGACTGCGGCATCTCGCGCCGCGAGCTCATGCGCCGCGCGGACGCCTGCGGCTGCGACCTCGACCGCGTCACGCACGTCCTCGTCACGCACGAGCACTCCGACCACACGCGCGGTCTCCCGGTGCTCAGCAACCACTTCGACGGCGAGCTCCTCGCGACGGCCGGCACCGCCGGCGGCGCAAAGCCCCTGGCCAGCCTCCCGTTCACGCTCGTCACGCACAGCGAGACGCTCGGCCTCGCCGGCATGGTCGTCACGACGTTTCCCACCTCGCACGACGTGGCCGACCCGTTTGGCCTGCGCTTCTCCGTGCTCGACGCGGACGGCCAGATAGAGGATTCCATCGGCTGGTGCACGGACACCGGCTACCTCACGGCGGAGGCCCTCGGCCAGCTGCGCGGCGTCCGCATCCTCGGGCTCGAGAGCAACCACGACGTCCAGATGCTCGCCCACGGCCCGTACCCCGCGTGGCTGCGGGCGCGCGTCGGCGGCGACGCCGGCCACCTCTCCAACGACCAGGCCGCGGACGCCCTGCCGCTGCTCGTGACCCAGGACACGGAGACCGTCGTGGCCCTCCACCTCTCGCAGAAGAACAACCGCCCCGCCACGTGCGTCCGCACGCTCGCGCAGGCCATGGGCGCCACGGTCCAGCGCGACTCAGACGGCGCGCCGGAGGCCCGCACGCCCGACGGCCTGCTCACCATCTGCGTCGCCAGCCAGGACGAGCCCCTCGCTATCTGGTAGCATCCGCGCCCGCCGGCGGGAAGCCCGCCTTTGTTCACCTCGCGCGCAAGGTCGCGCCCCCACGCCAGCGCCCCAAGCGAGAGGTGCGCCACGTGACTACTCTGCATGCCGGCCAGAAGCAGGCAGAAGCTCACAAACTGGCAGATGATCGTCGCCAGGCCCGCGCCGGCAATCCCCAGGCCCGCCACAAATATCAGAAGCGGCGCCAGCCCAAAGTTCAGCGCCGCGCCAGAGACAAACGCCACCATGGCGTACGCGGATTCGCCCTCAAAGCGCAGCTGCTGGTTCAGCGTCAGCGCGGCGCACATCCACGGCGCGCCAATCAGGATCAGGCCGATGTACGTCCGCGCGTACGGCAGAATCGTGGGCGTCGACCCCGCCAGCACGCACAGCGGAACCAAGAACACGTGCCCTAGCACGGCAATCGCCACGCCGCACCCAAAGGACGCGGTCATGCCCACGGACGCCATGGTGTCCGCCATGCGCTGGTTTCGCATCCCCAGGTAGCGAGACATGGCGTTGCCCGTCCCCTGCCCAAAGTAGAACCCGATGGCCTGGATCAGCGTCATCACCACAAACGCCACGCCGATCGCGAGCTCCGCCGAGGTAGATATCTGCCCAATGAAGAACGTGTCCGCCAGGTTGTAGACCGTGGTCACCAGGTTCGACACGATGGAAGGCCAGGCAAGCGAAAGAACCAGCCCCGGAATGGGACTCTCCGTCATCTGGCGATACTTCCGCGCGGCCGTGCCGCTCAGACCTCCCGTCGCGCCAGCCCGCTCCGGCTCCCCGGCCTCATGCGTCTTCTCCACCCGGCAGGACTTCCCCTCGGCTCCACGCAGCCCGGCAACCGCAACGCCGGCCACTGCTCGTCTCTCACCCCGCCACGATACCGCACGATTCCGCCGCGTATCCCCTCGGCACAATCCCCACGGCGCAACTACCGGGCGAGAAGAACGCGCCCCCATCGCCCAAATTGTTATAGAAATTGTGGCGTTTATCTCGTGGCAACGCCAATGTGTGCGTCGAGGTGTCATATCCTAGTGCGGTCAACGTGAACCCCGCGCAGAAGAAGAACCCCATGTCCGATTCTAAGAAGCAGCTCGCCGGCGCCGTCGTCGCCCTCGGCGCCACCATCACCGAGGCCATGGACGCCGTCCCCGGCTTCGTCCCCTGCGGCACGCCCGCTCAGGTCATCGTCGACGCCATCCGCACCTACGCGGACGGCGACGATGCCGCGGCGGCCGGCACCGCCCAGGATGTCCTCGGCTTCGTCCAGCACGTCAGCGAGCACCGCGGCGTCACCGCCCACCAGCTCACAGACGTGGACGCGCTCTCCGCCGAGCAGTCCCAGCTCGCCCAGAAGGTCATCGACATCGCCACCTCCGCGGAGGCCGCGTCGCTCGACCCCGCCCGCACGGAGTGGATGTACCGCGCGCTCGGCGCGCTCGAGGCCGGCAGCGCCAAGGCGGCGGACCTCCTCGCCCAGGCGTAGCGCCCACCCGCGCCCGCGCCGCACCCGCACGCACAAGGGGAGCCCGTCGGCACTCGCCGGCGGGCTCCCCCTTCGTTAACCTCTGCCTATGCGGCCGCGCGGCTCGTTAGAAGTTCACGGGCTCGTCGTAGTAGCAGCAGGTCAGGATCTTCTCGAAGTCCTCGGGCTTCGTCTCGCGCGGGTTCTCGGGCGTGCAGGCGTCCAGCGCGGCGTTCGCGGCGATCGTCGGCAGCTTCTCCTTGAACTCGGCCTCAGAGACCATCACGGGCTCGCCCGTGGCGTCGGCCTTCACGCCGCCGTTCGCGTAGTTCTTGATGCCCTGCGGAATGTTCAGCTTGTCGTTCATGTTGCGGATCTCCTGGACCAGGGAGTCAACAAGCTGGTCGTCGGTCTCGCCCGGCAGGTGCAGGATCTCCTTGGCAACGTACGCGTAGCGCTCCTTGGCGCGGGAGTCCTTGGAGTTCCACTGGATGGCCTTGCCCAGGTACATGGCGTTCGCGCAGCCGTGGATGATGTGGCCGTTCTCGAAGGCTGCACCGGTCTTGTGCGCCATGGAGTGCACGATGCCCAGCAGGCCAGAAGAGAACGCGATGCCGGCGAGGCACTGCGCCTCGTGCATGTGCTGACGGGCCTCCTTGTCGCCGGTGTAGGAAATCGGCAGCCAGTGGTGAATCTCGCGGATGCCGTGCAGGGCGTCGGCGTCGGTGAACATGGAGGCCGCGGTCGAGACGTACGCCTCGAGGCAGTGGGTCAGCGCGTCCATGCCGGTGTGCGCGCACAGCTTGGCGGGCATGCTGTAGGTCAGCTCGGGGTCGACGATGGCCACGTCAGGCGTGATCTCGAAGTCGGCGATCGGGTACTTGATGCCCTTCTGGTAGTCCGTGATGATGCTGAACGCGGTCACCTCGGTAGCGGTGCCAGACGTGGAGCTGATCGCGCAGAAGTGGGCCTTGTGGCGCAGCTCGGGGATGCCAAAGACCTTGCACATGTCCTCGAAGGTGCACTCGGGGTACTCGTACTTGATCCACATGGCCTTCGCGGCGTCAATCGGCGAGCCGCCGCCGATGGCGATAATCCAGTCGGGGCCAAACTCCTGCATGAAGGCGGCACCCTTCATGACGGTCTCGACGGACGGGTCAGACTCGACGCCCTCAAACAGCTTCACCTCGAAGCCGGCGTCCTCCAGGTCCTTCTGGACGTCCTGAAGGAAGCCACCGCGGCGCATGCTGTGTCCGCCGGATACGATGACGGCCTTCTTGCCCTTCAGGTTCTTGACCTCGTGGCGAGACCCCTCGCCAAAGTACAGATCACGCGGGTTGGTAAAACGGCCCATTGTAAGCTCCCTACGCTTGCGCCCGACGCCCCATGCGGCGGGCTGGTTTCCGTACACACGTAGGCATAACACATTCCGCCGCCACCGTCGGTAACTATTCGGTAATAATGTCCTAAATGTTGCCGAATGAAGCATTAAAATGAATTGAACCCATCCAATGGGCTAACTTTATTGAAAATAGTTGTCCATCAATCAATGGACAACTCACCACGCGGCACTCCGCGCGCAGGGAGGGCGAGAAGAACATGGCCACGTTCCTCAATGACAGTCCCGTCTTCGGGCCGGTCCGCAGCAGGCGCCTCGGGGTCTCCCTCGGCGTGAACCTCATGCCCTCGACGGGCAAGATCTGCACGTTCGACTGCATCTACTGTGAGAACGGCTTCAACTCCCAGCGGCGCACGCGCGACGGCTACGCCTCCCTCGAGGACGTCACCTCGGGACTGCGCGCCTCGCTCGAGCTCATGGCCGCGGACGACGACCTGCCAGACGTCATCACCTTCGCCGGCAACGGCGAGCCCACGGCAAGCCCCATCTTCCCCAAGGCGATCGACGCCGCGATCGCGCTTCGCGACGAGTTCGCGCCGGCCGCAAAGATCGCCGTTCTCTCAAACGGCACGTTCGCTGACAGGCCCGCCGTCCGCGACGCCCTGCTCAAGGTGGACGACAACATCCTCAAGCTCGACGCCCACGCGGACGCCCTCGCCCGCGCGCTCGACCGGCCAAACGTCCCCTACTCCGTGAAGCACCAGGTCCAGACCTACGCCGCCTTCGACGGCCACGTCATCGTCCAGACCATCTTCCTCGAGGGCACGTTCGAGGGCCACGACGTATCCAACACCTCGTACGACCAGGTGAGCGAGTGGCTCGAGGACATCAAGCGCATCGCCCCGCAGTATGCCACCATCTACACCATCGCCCGCGACACCCCCGCGCCGGACCTCCGCAAGGCCAGCCGCGAGACCATGGACGCCATCGCGGACCGCGTCCGCGCCGCCGGCATCCGCTGCCAGGTCTCTTACTAGCGCCAGCCCCAATGCGCAACCTTTTCGCCCCGTCTTTTTCGCCATCTACCTGCACTTCTCAACGTACTGAGTAAATTTACTCAGTACGTTGAGTATACTTACTCAGTACGTTGAGAAGTGCAGGGAGGGCAGCATGTTCCAGAGGCACCAGGTGCAGACAATCGTCTCGCGCATGCGCGAGGTCGAAAACCCGCTCATCCAGCTGGTCGTGGGCCCAAGGCAAACGGGAAAGAGCACCATGCTCACGCAGGCGCTCGAGCAAATCGACCTGGAGCACAGCTACGTCAGCTCGGACGATGCCATCGTGCCCAGCGCGGAGTGGCTGCAGACAGAGTGGCAGCAGGCACGCAACATGACGGGCGGCGGCAAGCGCCCCGTGGTGCTGGTCGTGGACGAGGTCCAGAAGATCCCGCACTGGCCAACTGTCGTGAAGGGTCTCTACGATGCCGACCGCCGCAACGGCACGCCCGTGCGCGCGGTGCTCAGCGGCTCGTCCTCCCTGCTGCTGCACAAGGGCCTGGAGGATTCCCTCATGGGTCGCTTCGAGCTCATCAGGTCACCCCACTGGAGCCTCGAGGAGTGCTCGCAGGCGTTTGGGTACAGCCTGGAAGACTACCTCTACCTCGGCGGCTACCCTGGCGCGGCGATCTTCGCAAAGGACGAGAAGCGCTGGGCCTCGTACGTGCGCGACGCGATAATCGAGCCCACCATCTCGCAGGACGTCCTCGCACTCGGCCAGGTGCGCAAGCCTGCGCTCATGCGCGCCCTCTTCCGGCTGGGCGCCACGTACTCCGGCCAGGAGCTCTCGTACAACAAGATGCTCGGCCAGCTGCAGGACGCGGGCAACACCACCACGCTCGCCCACTACCTCGATCTCCTTGGCAAGGCAGGCGTGCTCTGCGCGCTTCCCAAGTACGACGAGAAGCCCGTCACACGCCGCAAGAGCTCCCCGCGCCTCATGGTGTTCGACACGTCGCTCATGACGGCAACGGATGGGCTTGGCAGGGCAACGTACGCCGCGGATAGCGCGCGGCGCGGTCACCTTGTGGAGTCCGCCGTCGGCGCCCGTCTTCTTGCGCGTGCGCCTGAGGAGGGCTTCGACCTCTTCTGGTGGCGCGAGGGCACGAGCGAGGTCGACTTTGTGGCCGTCAGAAACGATTCGATCTCCGCAATCGAGGTCAAGGGCGGCAGCGAGTCCCGTCAGGGCGGCATGGCGCAGTTCCTCTCCCGGCACCCCCAGGCAAAGCGCATCGTCGTGGGCGGAAGCTCCTCGGGGGCCTGCACCTTGGACGATTTCCTCCGCGACCGCGTCCCACTTTTCTACTAAGGCTTCCGTTAGGAGAGTCCCATGCCGCGCGATGACCAAAACATCCTCCACATAGCACCCGCAACGGAGCTGGAAGAGGAGCGCATCCACACCCTCCTCCGTGCATACAACGCGCGACACTGGCCAAAGAACACGCCGTCGCTCTCGCTCACCGCGCGGGTCGAGGGCGAGCTCGCGGGCGGTATCGTGGCGTACCTTGTGGCGGATACCGTGGAGGTCGAGTACCTGTTCGTGCAGGAGCGCTTCCGCGGTCGCAGCATCGCACGCGCCCTCCTCGCCCGCGTCGAATCCCAGGCGCAAGAGCGCGGTGCCAGGAAAATCCTCCTCAACACGTATGGCTTTCAGGCTCCGGGCCTGTATCGGCACCTCGGCTTCCAAGAGGTCGCCACCATCGCCGACGTGCTTGGCACCAGCTGGCATATCTTCCTCAAGCGCATCTAGTCAAAGAGCCGCACAATTCCAGCTCACGTTCTGCAGCCCCGCGCACGGTCACCTTCGCCACATTCGTTTCTTACGCATACGTACTATTTCCTCGCCATAGCAACTAATCTTACCTATACATACTATTTCTTAGGTTTAGAAGTAAATCTTACCTATATATATGATTCTGTTAAACATGCTAGTATTCTTACGTATACGTATTAGCTCAATGTTCGCAAGGACCCACGTCAGATACTCTGCGTGTCTGACGGGTGACCACCTCATCGGTCAGGGAGGAAGCATGAGAAGAAGACAGGATTATCCCGGTAGTCCTCAGGCCGATTATCCTGGGTCATCAGAAACCGAGCGCGAAGCAGCATCGAACCTTTTCCATACTGCGGAGCGCGCTTCCATAACTAGTGAAGCACCTACAAATACCGACCAGGTCGGAGCTATGCGACAACCAAACCCAGCGTCCTCGCCCACCTCGATCCCGCTCTGGCAGCGCTACAAAAAGGTGGAGTCGGAGGCATCGGTAGGCGCAGCAATCCGAGAGCGCCGCAAAGAACTTGGCTACACCCAAGAATGGGTGGCTGCCATGGCAGGAATGAGCCCGCGGCTCATTGGCGAGATCGAGCGAGGCCGCGGAACCGTCGGTTTCGAGAAAGTGCTCTTCGTGGCCAATGGTTTGGGCATCGACCTCTTTACGCATGTAAGGGGGCGGTAGAAGTGCAGCGAGACTTAAAAAGTAGCGGTGTCAAACGAGCCGTTAAAATTGACCTGCCCGCCGAGAGCTTACAGGTCTTTCGTGACCGCTACACCCACTACGACCTTGTCGGAAAACTAACGGTACGCCCAGACGGAAGAATGCAATTCGCGTACGATTCCAAGTATCTGGAAGGTCCCTCGTCTACGGCGATATCCGTTTCGATGCCCATGCGTCCAGAGCCATACTCCTCGCTGGCAGCTTCTTCTTTTTTCGATGCGCTGCTCCCCGAAGAGGGAAGGCGCACTGCACTCGAGTCCATGCTCCACGTGGACAAGCATGACCCCGTGGGTCTGCTTTCAAAATTGAACAACGAAACAATTGGAGCCCTCGTTTTCGAAACCGGAGAAGAATCTCCCGGGAGTCGCGAGGACTACCTTCCGGTATCCGAGGAGCTATTCGACGCGCTGGCACTGCACCCAGGAAGGGTTTCCGCACGGCAGAACAGCGCGACACGACTCTCCCTTTCCGGAGGAATGTCGAAGCTTGGACTGTACCAGGATGAAGTAACGGGCAAGTGGTATGAGGCCGTCGGATCGGCCCCCACAAACCGGATCGTCAAGGCAGGAAGCGCCGACTATCCAGACCAGATTCTTAACGAGGCCCTGTGTCTTTCGGTAGTGTCCATGCTCGACATAGAATGCGCCGACTGGACGCTATTAGCAACAAATGCCGGCAGTTCCCTGCTCTCGTTGTCGCGGTTCGACAGGGTCATACCCAGCCAAGGTGCGATCTATCTTGCCGGCAAGGCGCGGCCGCAGCGCTTGCATCAGGAGGATTTCTGCCAAGCCCTCGGATTGCAGTCTTGGCAGAAATACGAGGCCGCAACTGATGATAGGCACGCGAACATGATGGTATCACTCATCGCGAAGGCATCCGTTAACCCCTTCGGCGAACGACTACAGCTTCTTGACTACCTCACCGTCAACTACCTGCTGGGCAACTGTGATGGCCACCTAAAGAACTACTCGCTCGTCGAGTCGCTCTCCGACCAGACCGCTCACCTTTCGCCAATGTACGACGTCTGCTCAACGACCGTGTACCCAGAGCTTGACAGGCGCATGGGAATATCAATCAGCCCTCACGGATTGATTGATACCGTCACGCAAAGCAGTACCCACGAGCTTGTAAGGTGGGTCGGGCTCCCTGACGCAATTGCGATACCACAAATACGCAATGCCGTTATGGGAGTGCTGCCCGCTATTGAGGCTTCGCGTGACAAAATCACGCACATGGGATTCCCCCAGGTATCGAAGGTCGCCGATAAAATCTTGAGCGATGTTCGCCCTCGCGTTGACAACCTGTCGACCCTCTAACTCCTAGCTCAATGTATTAATCTCAATCTTGATAAATCCGGTTAACGAGAAGAGAATTGGGGTCCAGGTGGGCAATCCCCCTGGACCCCGACTCATACACAGCGTTCAGCCTCTAGAAGAAATCGCCGGCCAAGCGCGTTCTTAGCTAGTGTGCCTACGCCGCACGAGCAGCGCGAAAGCGGACACGGCGGCAGTCGCTAATCCAACCGCAAGATAGACGATAGTTCCGGAACCGCCCGTCTCGGGAAGCTCATAACCCTCCGCCAGAGTGTTGGTGACTGTGATTTCGCCCGTCTGGATGCCGTCATCGTTTGGTATAGCTGGCCGAAGCACCCGCCACCGAGCTGGAGGTCTCTTCGACCGTGTAGCGATAAGGCTGACCCGAATCGTTTTTCGGGTTGATTGCCAAAGCTAGTGCAGCTTCGGCAGGGTAAGCGCAGCTGACAGAGTAGGTGCAGGGAAATTGCGCCGTTCTCGGCGTTGCGGGATGAGTTTTTGGCGCGGTCAGTGCAGGAGGCCGACCGGTCGGCACCGTTTCGCGGCACGTCTCATGGCGACCGCACCGTCCTGTGCCAGACTTAGTGCAGCCTTCCGGTTGGTCCTTGTCCCCGCCCGCGCGCGCCGCCCGTGCGTGCCTTGCCTGTCAGCGTCTGGTGCCGTCGCGTTCTCGCCCGGGCCGTTCGACGAGCTCCGGTCGCGTCTCGACCTCATCCGGCGGGACGAGCGCGAGGCCGAGGCCCTCGAGGAGCGAGGCCGGCAGCGCCACCTTCGCGAGGGCCATCGGCGAGGCGTCGCCGATGGCCCTCCTCAGGCTCGAGTTCACG
>Ga0256404_1002863_pt1 | contig 36724 bp, 26 predicted proteins | sample RumenRJG_01DNA_FD_185990 | JGI IMG/M metagenome (GOLD analysis project Ga0256404, IMG submission 185990) | Bovine rumen microbial communities from Lethbridge, Alberta, Canada - RJG_01 | ecosystem: Host-associated > Mammals > Digestive system > Stomach > Rumen | place: Canada: Alberta | collected...
TCAATTATACTAGATATTCTTACATCCATTTATAATCCCCCTTCTTTCTTTTTAATAGCCTATTGTCCAACCAGCATCAAGAAAATCTTGATAATGTGGTAATGCTTTTATTCTATTTATAGGATAATTATTACTATTAAATCCTAAAAATTTCAATGTTCCATTTTTTATTTTTGATGTAATACAAAATTGTAATATATTATCTATACTTGTATCTGTTAACTTATTACAATTATTAAACATATAACTCATATTTGTTACGTTAGATGTATCAAATTGTGGAATTTCTTTTAATGATGTGCAAGTATCAAACATAGAACTCATATTTGTTACGTTAGATGTATCAAATTGTGGAATTTCTTTTAATGATGTGCAAGTATTAAACATAGAACTCATATTTGTTACGTTAGATGTATCAAATTGTGGAATTTCTTTTAATGATGTGCAATTAGCAAACATAGAACTCATAGTTGTTACGTTAGATGTATCAAATTGTGGGACATTTTCTAATGATTCACAATATCGAAACATAGAACCCATATTTGTCACTTTTGATGTATCAAATTGTGGAATTTCTTTTAATGATGTGCAATTATAAAACATAGAACCCATATTTGTCACTTTTGATGTATCAAATTGTGGAATTTCTTTTAATAATGTGCAATTAAAAAACATATAATTCATATTTGTTACGTTAGATGTATCAAATTGTGGAATTTCTTTTAATGATGTGCAATAATAAAACATACTAGTCATATTTTTTACGTTAGATGTATCAACCAAAGGAAACCAAACCAATTTTTTATCTCTACTAAATTTAGAATTTAAATCTATAATTGTATTATTCCAATTATCATATATTTCTTTTGAATGATCAAACATTTCTTGAAAACTTTTTGGCTCTCCATTATAACCTATTGCACTCCAATCAGGACTACTTCCACCACTTGGTAGATTAGTTATTTCTGTGTCAAATTCACTTGCTAATATAGGTGTATCATCACCCTTTTTAATTTTTATTGCGTCAGCAACATCTGTTAAGAAATTTCCTAATGTATCTGTTCTTGCCATTAATAACTACCTCCTAATGCTGTTCCTATTGCATTGTTAATTGCTGTTTGTACCTGTGTTGCATTTTGATAACCACTATCGTTTGTTAATTGAGATACTTTTGTTGGTATACTACTTGTATTTGCTTTAGAATTTAATGCTGTTTGTAAGTCTGCTTGGTCACTTAGTGTTCCTGTTATATTTCCCCATTCACTTGAACCTGAACCACCTTGTATATTTATGTTTCCACTACCTAAAAGAGATTGATTATTAATAGTTTTTATATTAGTTCCTGATACTAATGTATCTTGTTTGGTAGCTAAAGCGGCTTCAGTTATAAAGCCGCTATCGTTTGTTAATTCACTTGTCTTTGTTGGGATGAAAAAATCTGTCTCAACAGGACCTGAAGTAGGATCTACTGCAGTAATTCCCGCTTTACTATCAACATATTCTTTTGTTACTGCATCTTTATCATTATTAATTACAGACAATACTTTCATTTATTAAAATCCTCCTTCTTTATATTTTTAATTAACCAATGCAAACTACACGATATTTTTTACCATTTGCTGGCGCACTAGCAAAAGCAATAGTAGCTACAGTTGTAGATTTTCTTGTAATATCTACAATAACTTCTTCATAAGTAGTTGCATCATAAACTTGAATAGTAATATCTCTTGAGCCTAAATTATGAGTTATATCAAAAGATGTTGCATTTGCATTTCCTGTGATATCAGCTGCATATTTTTTTAATATTGTAACTGCAGTACCTAACTCAGTAATTTGACCTTGTTTATTAACTTTTATTGGATATACTGCAGATGTAGTTTGTGCGGCAGATAATTGATCTGCTAATCCAACTGTAATATTTCCACTAGTTGTAACTGGACTTCCGCTAACTGTAACACCTGTACCTTGTGTAATACCTACACTTGTAACAGTACCTGTATTAGTTGTATAACCTTGGTCACTAGCTCCAGTTACACGTCCATATTTATCTACTGTAATACCTTGATATGTTCCAGGTGTAACAGCAGTTTTAGTTAAATATAATGTACCAGTAGTTGTAATTGAACCTCCATCAGTACTTGAATCTGGACCTGTTGTATTTAATCCAGCTCCCGCAGTAATTTGAGTTACATCAATGTCATCACCTGATGGCACATATGCCCATGTTGGAGTTGTTGCTGAAGCAATAAATAAATCTCCAACTTTTGCAGCTTGTCCCGCATATGTTCCAGCAGTAACGATTTTGTAAGTATCTCCAACTTTTACATTAGAAGTTGGTAATGCAGTTCCAGCTGTTCCTCCTGTACCAATAGTACCTTTGAATACCATTGCTCCTGTAATTCCACTTATTGCATTAGTAACAAAAGCAGTAGTTGCAATTTGTGTTGTATTAGTTCCAGCATTTGCAGTTGGTGCAGTTGGTGTTCCAGTTAAAGCTGGGCTCGCTAATGGTGCATAATCATCTAAATCATCAGGTTGAACTGCTGTAGCTCCGGCTTCAGCTCCACTTCTAATTGTCGCTAAATCACTAATTGCATCTTGTTTTCCATTCCATGTAGAAATATTTGTGCTTGTAATACCTGCAGCAGCACTTGCTGAAAAGACTGGATCTGTTTCAGTTTGTAATGCAGTTGCTCCTAAAGTAGCTCCACTACGAATATCTTCTAAGTCTTCGATTGTATTTTGTTTTCCTGCAATTTGACTTGCATATCCATCATAAGTTGTAACTTTTGCTGATGTAATTCCAGAATTAACAGCAGCTAATTGAGTTTCACTTAATGAATTTTGTTTAGTAGATGGATCAAAAGCTGTTCCATAATCAGTAATATGTCCATTTTTATCTATTTTTATTGGATAAATTCCACTAGTAGTTTGTGCATTTTCTAATACATTACTATGTCCAATATTAATTGTTCCTGTTGTTGTAATAGGGCTTCCGCTAACAGATAAACCTCCATTTGTACCATTTTCAATAGTTACACTTGTTACAGTTCCTCCACCAGTTCCCATTTCATCCCAAGTTGTACCATTAAAACATCTAAATTTATTTGTTGTTGTATTAAAATATACTTGACCTTTTATGGGATTAGATGGATCTGATGCTAAATTTTGAATAACACCATTTTGAACTTCATTTTGATTTAAGTTTAAATCAACTAAAAAATTCTTTGCCATTTTTATATTTCCTCCTTCTTATAAATTAGTTTAAAGTGGCAACTCCTTTAAAACCACCTTCAAATTTTAAAGTTACTTGATTTTTATCATCATAAAAAACTTCTCCAATTACTTCATTCCCTGCACTATCTATAACTGATACTGATGGATATTTATTTAAATTATGAACTATTATCCATGTATCTGAAGCTACTGTTTGTTGGTGAAGATAAGTTTTATCCGCATCTAAACCTAATTCTTCTGATGTTTTGTCTCCAATCAAAGTAACTCCATTTATAGATGGTTTATTATCTTCGTTTTTATAGTCAGGATTATTTCAATTGTGAATTTCTTCTTGACTAATTTGTTTTACGAATTCAGGAGTTGATGGGTCTGAAACTTGATATGTTATACCTTCTACATTTATATATTCAATTTTTTTATCCACTTATCGTCAGCTCACTTTCTTCGACAGAGGCTTGAGTTCTAAAAAATAAAGTTGTTTTTACTACATAGGGTTCATAGTGAATATACTCAATAATTCTTCTAGTTCCTATATTTAATTTTCCATATAAATTATTTTTTGATTTTATACTTATTAATAAAGGTTTTTTACTTACTATTTGCCCTTTTCCGACTTTGGATATAATTCTTCCTGTATTATTCATTAGAATTTCTTTCCTGTAGGATATAATATTAATATTTTAGGTCCATCACTATCATAACCTAAAGTAACTTCATCATTTAAAGTAATTTCATACCAATATTCTTGTTGTATATTAGTATATCCTCCAATATCCATCTCGTCTGCAGAAATGCGGATTTCTACAACTTCATCTCCAGCCTCAGGGGTAAACACTTCTTGAATAATCGGTTCTTTATTGTATTGACCTTTTTTATAAAGATAAAATCCAACTTCGTCTCCTTCACCGAAAACGTAAATGTCATTACCATTATAAATCTGATAATCAAATAATAATTCGTCACCGCGATTTATGCCAATAGTATTATCACTCATTATTTTCATTATTTTAGCCTCCTTCTTTCTCCAAACATATTTTCAATATGTTTTCTAAAAATATATTAAAAGTTCTTTTAAAATATTAATCTAGTATACCCTACATTTATCCAAAAGAAAAAAGAGTAAGGCTATAATTACCTTACTCTGAATTTTTGTCCTGGATAAATTAAGTTAGGATTTGAAATATTATTCCAAGCAACTAATTGTCTTACTGTTGTTCCATATCTTGCGGCAATACCACTTAAAGTATCTCCGCTTTTTACAGTATAATATTCTGCAGATGGTCTACTTGAACCACCATTTAAAATTCTATTTACAATAGCTTGAACTTCAGAATAATTATATCCAGCTTGAGTTAATCTATTTCTTCTATCTTCACCATTTCCCCATTTTCCTTCAATTACTTCTCTAGCTAATTCATCAACAGACTTAGTAGGAGTTGGTTGAGGTTGTGGAGCAGGTGTAGGAGCACCTCCGCCGCATCCATTAAGGTTACCGCTTCTCATAATACTAGGATAATCTTTATAAGCATAATCTTGGTCGATCACCATGCCTGCAACTCTATTGCTTCTTACTCTATTAGTTTCTCCACCGAATTGCCATATTCCATGTGCTGGTGAACCTGGGTTATGAGAGCTCCAGTTTGCTAACCAACAGTCAAATCTATTTGGAATACTAGCATCAATTAAACGGCTAAACCAATCACTATTAGCATAAACCCCTACATAAAAACCTTTCTTTTCAAGAGTCTCGCAAAATCCTTTGATACCTGCGGTAACTGCTTCTTTTCCTGCTCCACTTAAATAATGTCTACCCCCAGCATCTTCTTCTACATCTAAGTAAATTGGATATTCAAATGACTTTCCTCTTAAACAATTATCATATATCCAGTTTGCTTCATCCACACCTTTTTGATAAGTATTTGCGCATGAAAACCAATATGCACCAACTGGGATGCCTAAATTTTTACATTGTGAATAAAAATTTTCAAATTGTGTATCTTTTGCTTTGCTAATACCATTTCCATAGCCTGTATATCCTGCTCTTAAAATTGCAAAACGCACACCTTCATTTTTTGCAGCTTGTAAATTTAAACCTGCATTATGTTCGCTAATATCTATTCCAAAAACTGTCATATTAATTTCCTCCTTAAAAATGAAGAAACCTCTTATATAGAGGCTTCTTCTTCTTTTATTTCATCTTCTTCTGGTTCTACTACATCCCAAGTAATCACTTCTACATCTGAAGACATAGTAGATAATTTACTAATATTTTCAAAAGCCTTTTTAGCTTGAGTAACCACTGAAGCTACTACAATTCCTAAAACTGCTACACTTGATAAAGTGTTTAATAAGTCGCTTGAAAGTAATACTACTCCAAAAGCGTCTGTAATCATTGTATTAATATAAGGTAGCATTGTAAATGCAACACTTACAAATGCGGCACTCATATAAAAGATTACAACTTTTAAAACTCCTTTAAAAAACTTTTTCCAAGAAAATGTTTGACCGTCATTAATATTATAAACTGTTCCACAAACTAAATTAACTGTTGCAAGAATTCCTAATACAATTCCTAGTCAACCCATAATTCTTAAAGTTTCCATAATTGCTTCTAACATATTAACCTCCTATTATTTGCACTTCAACAGGTGCTTGTTCAACTCTAGCAATTCTTTCTTCACTTGATAATTGTGCCATAATAAACCTCCTTTGCACTAATCATTAATATTTGTCTTATAATATCCATATAAGAAAACTTCTACATTAATTATCCCGCAAGTATGAGATATATTTGTTAAATATGGAGTAATTTTTGGAGTAGCTATTGCATAGTACTTTGTACCATCATCAGTACTTTCACTACGTTCAGAAATTGAAAATGTATTATCTTCAGGCATTGTTGTAGGACCAATCGCTAAATTGCAATTTCTTGTATTGTGACTTGATAAATAATTTATTAGTCCTGTCGAAATATCTACATTTACAGATTCTGTTGCACCATAATAACTTCCTGAATACCCATTAACATCTAAATCTAAAAATTGTCTAGGTAAATCTGCTAATTTTGTACTTGTGCTAAAATCTACTCGATAATCCGCAAAGAAGAAACTTGAATAAGCCCCTGCTCCAGACAATGATTGGAAAGCGTCATCAGAAGCAGCGTACACACTTAATGGCATCGTAGGTGTACAATGACAATATCCAGCCCCTTCATCCGTATCTGACATAGATATTTTTCCCCAAACATAACTAGGAAAAGCATCGACTCCCTCTCTTATCTCTCCTGATCCATATGAATAACCTGAATAAACTGGATAAACACTTGGTTCTGTTGTAATTAATAATTCTGCTTTTGCTAATGTAAAATTTTCAGGTATTAAAACTGGAATTTTAAAAGAATCAGCATAATAAATAATTTTATTTGTATATGAATTATTTGCTGTTTTATAGTAACCATATTCTGGTTTATATCCTACAGGACCTTTTACAGAAGAAAAATGTAGTAAAGATAATATTCCATTGCTATTAATCAAGTTACGACAAGTCAAATTCCCTTGAGCATCTATTCCAAATTTTGTTCCATCTCCATATTTAATTTGCGGAGTTGCCAAATCAATTAACAATCCATTTCCAGTCATATTAGAACTATCATAAGAAGAAGGAAAACCCTTATCATTGTAATTTTGCCAATAATTATGACTAAATAAATAACTTTTATTACTTTGAGGATCGATTGTTATTTGACCATTTAAATCTTTTCCGAATATCGCACCACCAGATTCAGCGTCTAAGAATAAACTTTGTTGACCAGCATCATATCCTAATAGTCCAGTCTTTGTAACTCCATTAGCATTATCTTGCACTGAACCCATTAACATTCCGGTAAATTGATTTTGTTCATTTTTTGTACCGGCTCCAATTTGTGGAGTTAATATATAACCATCTGTATCATTAATTGTTACGCTATTTCCATCCCAACCATTGATTGCTGCATTTGCATACCTATTTAACATACAATGAATTGGAATATGAATTTTTCCAATTACAGTTGTTCCATCTGATTTCTTTTTACAAATACATTCTAATCCAGTTGAAACACACTCGCCTGAATATTCTGATACAGGGATTAACTTAATTTTATTTTGTTCTAAAACTTCAGTTTCATCAACAGTAAACATAATTTTGTCTACCCATAATCCTGTTTTAGTATCGTAAACTTGACCTCTTATATACCATTCAAATTTTACTCCATATTGATTTGAACGAAGTAAACTAATATTTTCTTTTACTCCATTAATCGTTTGTAATATTTGAATTTCAAAAGGCTTACTATCATTATATTTAGGATACCTACCATCAGAACTATATGTTACAAAATTAAATCCTGTTCTTGGTTCTAAATATATTTGATAAGGATTATTATAAGAAACTGTAATAACTGGAATAGTTACAAAATAATCTATCCCTTTAAAAGTGATTTTACATTGAACTATATTAGCTGGACAATTTGCACCAGAACCATTTTCTACATAATATCCTGTTGTATTAAAAGTATTATTAACAACACTTATTGTGCTAGGGTCTGATATTTGAGCGTTATATTTATTTTTTTGAACTCCCCATCTAATAACAGCTCTATCACTCTCAATAGAAGCTCCAGATTCAGCTCCTTCAAATATTAATTTACCACCTCTCCAAATTTGAGCTTTAAACCATTTTCCTTGTTGAGCTGGAGTATAATTTAAAACTCCATTAACTATCATTGGATAATCAACTTTTTGAGATGTATTAGGAACAATTTTACAATAGTAATCTGTTCCATTTGTTCCAATATCTCCTTCTTTTATAAAACTTAAATTAGTATAAGCAACCAATTTTTGTTTCTTATATGTTACTGTTAATTTAATTTCATTATTATTTTTTGTGTTATCATAAAAATTATCAATAGTAAAAAGTAATTGTCTTGCGGTTAATGCTCCTGAAACTGTAATTAAAGTATTTCCAGTTGGGACTTCCCATTCTATTTGACTTTTTTCTAAAATCTCATTAGTAACATCTAATCCTTCTTTATTTATAATATTAAATTGAAGTGGTAATATTTCTTGCGGATTGTCTTTAGTTTCATCGCAAGGTGATATACCATTTTCATCATATTTAAAAATTTGAGTACCATTAATTAATTGAATGAAATAATCTTGATTAGTTGAATTTGTATTATATAAAATAATAGATTCAGTTCCGACATATTCATTATTATAATAGACAGAACATTTATAATGCATATAGTTAGTAATTTCACTTGTATTTATTTTATATATTTTATTTTTATCAACTCTTGTTATTTTTTCAAAAGCCTCAAATTCGTTTTTATATTCTTCTAATTGTGCGGCAACCGCATTTGGGAAGACTTGTTCAGTTCGAATTTGAGTTAATAAATTCTCATAATTATTATAAGCATTTTGATATGTTAAATTTTCTTCTGTGGTTTCATCTAGCTTCATATATAGTCCATTATTATCTGTTCTGGACCATACGTATCTATACCCAGTTAAAGGTTCTTCTGAGTCGTTTATCATACAAGTTAATGTAGGATACCCTAATCCATCTATAAAGTCAGTTCCTAAATCTGAAACTATCTTTATAGAAACTGCGGCTCCTTGATTTTTTATTGTAACTAATCTTTGTAAAATAATATCATTATAAATAACAATACATTTATATTGAACCTGTTCATTTCTAACACTCGCTTTAGCGACATTCCATATATTAGATGCTGAACTCCATGTTACTAAATTAGGATTACTGCTATCAACTAGTGTGAAATCATTTAAACATTCCCAGCCTTCGCCACCATATAAATTATATTTTTGACTTTCTATTGTAATATCATCATTTTCTTTAAACCAATAATATTCCACTTTAGATTTAGATAAATCCATTTCCGCACCATTGGTTTTTATTTTTGCTACAAGTTGCTTAGTTGTTTGAAGACTGTCTTGTTCTGTAAAATAATTACCTTGAGGCGTATTTATTACCAATCGTGCAACATTATATTCTTCTTCACTTATTCTATTAGATCCAAAAATTTGAAGCTCAGAAATAAAAATATCATTATCTTTATCTGTCGCTTGATAAGGGAAATCTTTTTCAAATATTGTAACACTATTTACATATTCAAAATTCTCTCCATCAATTTCAAAATATCCAAGTTGCGGAGTTGCACTGTTTAAAACATATGGATTACCACTCATTCTATCTATATCTATAATAAATTTTTTTAATATAATTTCATCTGAAGTCTGAGCTTTAAAACCTAATTCAAAAATGATACCATAATTACCTTTTACTCTTTGTTCCCCAGATAAATTCGTTCTAAACGAAGCTCCCGCAACTAATTGAGAACTATTTTGTAAAAAGTTCTTTAAAGCCTCATTATCTAAATCAATTAAATTTATATCGCTATCTTTATCATATAATACAATATTTTGTTCTTCTATATAAGAACATAATTCAAACCTAATATTACTATTAACACAGTTGTATCCAACTGGGTCCGATGCATCCGCATCTGTAATTGCAGTAACACCTTGAATTTTATATCCATCTACCGCACCTAAAATGGTTTTATCTTTAGACATATCACCGTTAGGAACTAATATATAAACATTAGTTCCTTCAACGTATTCTATTGTCGTATCTACTGAAAAAGCATCAAAATAACTATCTTGATACTTAACATTATATTGTCCTAAAGACTTATCTACCATTTTAATAATTGTAGCTTGAATAGTTCTATCATAGTTAGATTTAGCAATAGAATTATCTACAATAGTTTCTATCGCTTCTAATATATTATCTTCATAGTTATTCATTTTTAATCTCTCCTTTTATCTCCTATTATTGAAAGGCATTAGTATTAATATATCCTTCAATTACTAATTCTCCTCTTATTTGTAATTGTCTTCTCCACTTATCAAAAATTACTTCTTTCATATTTCTATTTGCTGTCTGATATTTTCTTGTCGTCCATTGACTCATAGCTGCCCCTGCAGTATATGAAACATTTACATTTGCAAAATTATCTAATGGAGTTAAGAGTAAGAAATATTTTTGCCCAGTAGCTAAATTAGATAAAGAATTCGTTAAATCTATTTGTTTAGTATGAATTGCTGTGGCAGAAGAATCTGAAGTTGTAAAACTTCCTATTTGGGAAACATTATTGTTTGTTGCTAACCAAGAAACTTCATAATTAGGTAAAGCAGATACTCCCGATTCATAAAAAGATACTAAATTATGAGCAAAAACCCCTGGATATAAAGTTTCATCTTCATATCTATCTCCAACAAAAACACCTACCTGAGTAATTCCTCCTGTAGTTACAGTTTGACAAGTATCTTGTCCATATTCATCTGTTGTGGTGATAATATAACTTGGAGTAGAATAAGCTCCTTCTGGGGCTACCCAGAACACTTCTGTAAAATCTAAACCTTCAGATATTACTTGGTTATGAGGATTTAAAAATATATTGGTATATTCAGATTCATTTGGAGACATATATTCACAAGTTAAAGTCGCTTTTATAACCTGAAAATCTACAGGAAGATAAAAAGATGTTTTTGCACTAAATTTTTTATAACTAATCGTAGTTGGTAACACCATTTGATTTGTCTTTCCACCCTCAGTATAAGTTTGAACAGTTGACTCAACCTCTTTAAATGGAATAAAACCTAATCTAGCAGGTTCCTCTTCTGGGCTTCCATTGGACCCTCTAAATGAAAGAGTCTGTCCTCTTGGGGATTTCGCTACTATAGAATATTTTAATCGTGTTAAAATTCCTTTTGCTGTTAATCCTCCTTCATATTCTATTCCTTCACTAGAAATTTTACATCTTCCACTACCAAATACAATTTCAGGGGTTGTTAAATCAATAACCATTCCCTGTTCATTTTTATTTGCATTATCATAATTTAAAGGAAAACCTTTATCATTATAATTTTTCCAATAATTATGACTATAAAGCATACTCTTATTAGCTTTAGGATCTATAATCATTTGTCCACCTTGTGAACCTTTTCCAAAAATAGCTCCTCCGCTTTCAGCATCTAAAAATAAACTTTGTTCACCATGACTGTATCCAAGTAATCCTGTTTTTTCTACATTTTCTTCTTTAGCCTTACCCATTATCATCCCAGTAAAGCTTTCATCAGATTCTTTTTTACCAGCTCCGATTTGAGGTGTATATAAATATCCACCAGATTGTTTTAATTGAATTGAATTTCCATTCCATCCTTCAATAGCCTGATTCATACTTCTATCTAAATATCCATGGATTGGAATCTTTAATGTTGCTATATAATTAGTAGCTTGGTAAACATCAACTTTTACTCCTGCGGTAACACATTCTCCATTCCACTCTGAGCTTGGTTGAATACGTTTTTTCCAAGCTGGTAAAGTATTATCTTCTATAATATTTACAATAGGAGTTTCTTTCCAAGTTAATCCATCCCAAACTTGTCCATAAACAGACCAGTTAAAAGTTAAATCTCTTTGAGTTATGTCTAAACCATTTTGATTTAAAACTTGTAATTCAAAAATATCATTTTGATATTTAGGATTTCTTCCTTGAGAATTATATTGCACGCTTGTAAAACCTGTTCCTTCGACTAAAAGGACTTTATTTCCAGGCCAAGATTCGCCTTCTAATAAAGGTTTAGTACAATATATTTTTACTCCATCATAATTAATTTCACATTGAACTACACTTGCGGCAATTCTATCTTCAGGAACATATCCTGTTGCAGTATAATTATTATTTTCATCTATATTAATTTTACTATAATCACTAATTTCATTAGGATATTTATTTTTTAATACACTCCATTTTAATTGGATTGGTTTGTTTTCAGTTGAAGTTCCATCAGAATACCCTTCATATATTTTTTTACTATCTTTCCATAATTGAATTTTAAACCATTTAGAACTAGAATATAAATTACAATTCCAAAAAGTTACTCGAGAAGAACCTGAATAAACTGGATATTGTAAATCATTTTCTGCATTTACTACAATTTTTCCTGTATATCTAGTTCCATTTGTCCCTATTTCTCCCTTTTTAATGAAGTTAATAGAAAATTCTTTATAGATATATTGAGTATCTAATTGAACTTGAACTCCAATTTTATTATTTGTTTTTTCTATATCATATCTATCTTCAATAGTATAAGTTAAATTATTTAAACTTGCACTGAAATCTTTCATCATAGATTTTTCTTGCGGACACGTCCAAATAATTTTACATTTTGAAAATATACTTTCATCTATCTCATTTCCATCTGCATCTTGCAATATACATTTTAAAGGTTTTATTTCTATATCAAGTTTATTTCCATCTATATCATATTGATATAAAATATCATTATTTAAAACCTTTAATTGAAAGTGAATATTTTGAGTATTTGTTTGGTTGTATAACATTATAGATGATGTTCCAATATAAACATCTCCTAAATATATAGAACAAGTATATTTTCTCGAAAGAGATATGTCCTTAATATATACATTTTGTATATCGGTGTCGTTATCTAAAAAAGTGGTTCCTGCTCCGCTATCTTCAAAAGTCCAATGATAACTATATTCATTTGCGGGATCTCCTCCTTCAACATTACAAGTTAAAGTAATTTCTCCCATATCATAATAGAAAACTGTTCCATTACTAGATCGAATTGAAATTTTTATTTCTGTATCATAATTTTTAAAAATAACTACTTGTGAATATAAAATTCCTCCTATATCTGCTACACATTTATACATTTGTTCTTCAGATACAATATCTGTTTTATGTACAGTATAAGTGTTTGTACCCTCGGTTAAATATTCCCAACCGGCACCTCCCGCATGATTATATTTAGGATTGGTTAAATCAACACTACTATTTTCTTTAAACCAATAGAATTTTACATTACTAATATCTTCTTGAACTTTCCCACTTACTTTTATTTTTGCTTCTATTTTTTTTTCATTTACATCTTCGGTTTGTGAGAAGTAACTTCCATCTGGTGTTTCTAATACTACTCTTGTAGATAATAATTCATCAGATGTTAAACCTATTGCTCCTCCTATAAAAATATTCTTTATGAATATATCATTTTCTTTATTATCGTCTGTATATGGGAAATCTTTCTCAAATATATAAATTTTATTTACATATTGAAATCCTTCTCCAATTTCAAAATAACTCTTTTGAGTTGTACTTTTAGTTAATTTATATGGACTTCCTGTCATTTGATTAACATCTACCATATAATTTTTCATCAAACCATCTTCAAAAGCTAGTTCAAATACAATTCCATAGTTTCCTTTTAACTGTTGTTCTGCTGGTAGTTGAGTCCTAAAATCAGCTCCACAACATAATATACTACTTTGTTGTATATATTCTTGAACATCTCTTGTATTAAGATGAATTAAATTAATTCTATTTTCTCTATCATATAAAATTTTTATATCTCCATTAGGAGTATAAGAACATAGTTCAAAAGCATCGTTTAAACTATTTGCGCAATTCGTTCCAACTATTTCATATCTTTCTGCATCTACAATAGTAGTAACAAATTCTGCGTTCTTTTCAACTGGACCTATAATCATTTTATCTTGTTTTGTATCATTTCCTGGGAATAATACATAAACATTTTGTCCATCTTGATATTGTTTTGTTTTGTTTACGGCAAAAGCATCAAATCTACTATCTTGGTATTTAACCAAATAATGTGCGGATGCCGCATCAATCATCTTAATAATTGTGGCTTGAACAGTTTTATTAAAATCAGCTTCATCGATTTTTTGATTTGTAATTATTTCGACGGCTTCTAAAATCTTATTTTCATAACTGTTCATAATCACATCTCCTTTTATCTCTTCCTTAATAATATATCAAAATATTATAATATTGTTTAAATATTTTAACCCAAATAAAAAAAGGTAGTTTTTCAACTACCTTTTATTTGCTCTTTGAGCTGCTGCATTAACTAAATTGTTAAGTGCATTTTCTATTTCACGAGAATCTCTTACATTAGGGAATTGAGCGTCAATGTGAACATCTTGTTCTACAACGTCTCCGCCAACCATTCCGTTTATACCTGTTCTTGACATACTTGCCATTTGTTTAAGTATAGAACTTCCTAATGAATTTGTTAAGTTTCTCATAACTTCAACCGTATCTAATAAGTTTTTAGTATCTTCTTTATTTAATACTAATTCTTTTTCATGAAGTAAAGCTACACGTCCTTCTGTAGAACCCCAGCTTCCTGTGTATCCACCAGTATCATATCCACTTAATTGGTCTTTTCTTAACCAACCATAAGCAGAGTCACTAGATTCAACGTGGATTGGATAAGGTCTTCCATCGTTTTTTACAATAGTAACTTTAACTCGTTTACCTGGTCCACGGCTTCCTCTTCCACCGCCACCATATGAGTCTCCATAATAGTATCCACCATTATAAGTTGCCCATTGTCCAACTGAAGGCATTCTGTTTGCGTTTCCTCCGCCTCCTCCAGAAGATCCATTACCTGAAGCTCCGCCAGTAGGTTGACCACTTCCGCCATTAGAACTTGTATTCTTATTTGCGGCTTGCTCAGCTTCTCTCATCTTTTGAATATACTTATTATAAGCATCAATAGCAGTATTAATTACTTTTGTTTGCTCTTGATAATGATTATTCAACTCATCAATTTGACCTATAACGTCTTTAATTTGTGCAACCTCATTACCAAATGTAGATATTAATTCATCAGTTTTATTTATTAACTGTTGAACTTCAGTTTCAACTTCATCTACATCTTCACCAAGAGTTTCAAATGTAACCTTTGCAGAGTCTTGTAATTGTTTTAAACTTTCTTCATAATCTGCGGTAGCCTCTGTTATATCAGCTAAAGCTTGTTCATATGTTGGTTCAAAACCACCCTCTGCATAGATTTGGTCTGCCATTTCTTGTAATCCTGATGCCCATCCATTTACTAATAGACTCATTGCATCATCTTGATTATCAAGGAAATCTTGAACTATTTCTGCTTGTTTTCCATATAAATCTTCTAATTCTAAGAATGTAGATTCATATAGATTACGTTTTAATTGTTCATTTTGATCTACAATACCATTAATTAAATCTCCATATTGTTGTGTTAATAATTGTTCTTTTTGTAATCTTGCTTCTGGATCATTAATTGCTGCGGCTTCCGCCATTTTTTCTTGGTATTCCATCCAAATTTCATATAATTGATCTAAGTTACCAGTATATCTATCCACATCTAAATTATATAATTGATTATACAAATCAGATAATTCTTCTTGAACCTTTTTAACTTCATCATCATCTGAAACATATTGATAAGTGTAGTTACCTTGAGTATCTCTCTTTAATCTCATTGTAGATTTATTTTGTTGAGCTTCTTGTAATGCAATTTGTTTTAAAGCAATTTGATATTTTAATTCAGCTCTATCTAAATCATATTGAGTTAATCGATCTCTAGCTTTTAAATCGGCAACTTCCGCTTTCATTAATTCATTTAATTTTCTTTGATATGCTAAGTTATCAGTATTATTCATAGCATCTAAATATTTATTTTGTAATTGTTGTATTCCATATGTTGAATTAATTGTATCTAAATATTCATCTGCATGTTTTTGAATTAATTCCCATTCAGTGTTGATAAAGTCCATACCAGCACCTTTAGTAACTTGATTATTTAATTCTTGGAATATTTTGTTAATTGTATTTAAGTATTTATCGGTTAAGTTTTCAATAGCATTTTCAACCATTGATTGCCATTCGCCAACAGCATCTAACCAATTATCTCTTGCAGTTTTCCATTCTTCAGAACCCTTATCTAAAGCATCCATTTGTTGTTTCCAGAAATCAACTTGCGCTTTTTGGAATTCTAATTGATTATTATAATTCTTTTCTTGCTCAGCATAGTATAATTCTAATTTACCAAATGCTTCATCTCCATAAACTAATTCAACCATTTTCATATCATGTTCTAATGTATCTGAAATAGTATTATAATAAGTCATTTGTTCTTTCATTCGATCTGCGATATCATCAAAAGTATTATTTAAAGCCTTATGAATTTCATCTACTAAGCCTTTTACATTTTGTAAATCATCAAATGCTTGTTCATAATACTTTTTCAAGTCATCCATCATTGCAGTTTCATTGTCGCCATACCAGTCTGACCATCCAGTAGTATTATATTGATCAATTTGTTTCATTAAGTCTTGTAAATATTGAGTTTCTTCTTGTAAAACCCCAACACCAGCTTGATTATAATAATCTGCAAATCTTTCCAAACGATCAAGAGCATTTCCTAAAATATCATCTTCTTTTAAACCTTTAATAATATTTTTTCTAAATTCATTCCACTTATCTTGAGCAGCTTTAATATCTAAAGCTAATTCAATTTTCATATCAAACTCTTTAATTTTTATTTCAAGTTGTTTATCAACTGCTTCTTGGATATCATTTTGTAAACCTGGAATAGTAGATCCTATAAGTTGATCGTATTTTGAAACAGCGTCTTTAAAGTTATTCCATTTCTTTTCTGCGGCTTCAACAGTATCTTCAAAATTCTTTTGTGCATCTGCAGACATATTATTATATTGATTATAAACATTATTAAGTGCAGCTTGCTGTGATGCAAAAACTTGAGCATAGTTTGTCATAACGCCATCAGCATCAAAACCAACTCCGTAAGAAGCTAGTTCTCGTTGTAATTCTGCTTGCTCTTGTCTAGCAATTTGCATTTTTTCATTTGTCTTGTCTATTTTTTTATTTAAAACATCTAATTGTTTATTTAAATTATCAATTAATTTTTGACCTATTAGTTTTTCTTCTTGACTTTGAATTTTCTTTAATTGGTCTTCAATCAATTCTAATTGGACATTTACTTTTTCGTATCTATCAACTTTGTCTTCATTCAAATCTTTTTTAGAAGGTTCTGAAGATTTTCCTCCTCCTCCTCCTCCTGAAGGTGAAGGCCCTCCTGAATTTGAAGAAGAGTAATTATTATATGATCCTGAACCAGATCCTCCAACTCTTTCAAGAGATTCGATTATTGGTGTAGAACCATCAGTAGTCATAGATGCAACATCCATGTCGCCTTCTACTTTTTTAGTTTTTGCTTTTACATCTGCTGTAATAGTAGGTAATTTAAAAGACATTTTTTGACCAAATAATGTTGCATTTCCTTTAGACCACGCAATTTTTGGAGTAATTGTATATTCTCCAGGAATTTGTTGCGTCATCTTTTTCTTTTCTTTTTTGAATTTGGCCTTAAAACCAATTCCTTGTAAAAATTGATTTGCTTGTTTTTGTGTCATACCAGAAGCATTAATAATTTTTTGTAAAGTTTTAATAACTTCATGGTCACCTTTTATGGTCATTCCAATGTCAATGCCCTTCATTTGTTCTTTCAATGTTGCATAATTATCCATAATACTTTGAGTAGTAGCATCATCTAATCCATTATGAACAATAATATCTGCAATCATATCATCTACTAAGGTAGCCCTTAAATTATCAATAGCTTCAGCATCACCATTTGCAGCCTTTTTAATTTCATCTAAATGGTCTTCGATAAATTTATTAGAGATTGCCGCCTCTTCTACACCTATAACTTTAGATAAAGCCTTTCTAATACCTCCCATAGCTTTAGCATATTTTTCGCTAGTTTCGGAACTTTTATTTAATATGTCAGTCCAGTCATCCCAGTTTTTTGCTAAATCTTCAATACCATCATTCATTAACATGATATATTCAGCTACATGAGATGCGGCTTTAGCATCTTCCTCAAGGCTATCTGCAAGTTTTTCATCTTGATCAGCCATTACCATTAATTGTTTAGTATAGTCTTTAATTTCTTCTTGATCAATATTATTTTTGTCTAATTCATCTTTATTTTCAGTAACGGCATTTTCTATTGCATCATCAATATTCCACTCATAGCCTTCTAAACCAGCTCTAAAAGATTTTGCAAAATCTGTTGCTGATTTATAACCTAAAGCATCTAAATCTTCTTCTGTTAAACCAAAAGCCTTTAATAACTCTTGTTCATTTCCCTCTTTGGATAAATCTACTAAATTTGAAAATTCACTTGGTGTCCATTCTTTAAATAAAGCAGACATATCAAATTTCTTATCTGTCGAGCTTATTGCATTATACATAGCTTCGGTGAAATCTCCACCATATTGTTCTCCTAATGCAGAAGCATCAATCTTTTTAATTGACTCTATAATACTGTCTAAGCTATTAGTATCATAGTTAGCCATTTCTTGTTGTACATATTTAGCTTTTAACGCGGCTCTTGCTGCATCATCGCTAAACTTTTTAATCTCTTCTCCAGTTTTAGGATCATAATAATCAGCTGTATCTCCCCAATGGTCACCAGTAACTTCATAATCCATTAAGTTTGCATATGCTTTATGGACCTTGTCTTCATTACCCCAACCAAAAGCAAAATCATTATCCCACTTGTCTTCAGCTTGTTTTTTAAGTTTTTTAATGTCATCTTCTGACATACCTTCGCCATATAACGCTATAACAGCATTTTTTTGACCTTCACTTAATCCTGCAAATTTTTTATTTTCTTCAAGAGAAGATTTTAAAGATTGTCCTACTAATAATTTATTTGTAGCAGTTAATTCTTCAGTTGCCGTTTTTAATTCATTTAAAGAATCGATATTGTCAAAAATTGCTTTAGTTTCACCTTCGCTAAGATGCATTTCTTGTTTTAACCAATCTTCAGTGATAGCTCCGGTATCTGAATAATGCTTAATAATCTCTTCTAATTGTTCATTACTAATACTATCTTGTAAATTTAAAGCTAATCCATTTAATGCCATTGTAGTTGGATTTAACCCATTTAAAACACCAAATTGAATTGCTTTTTGTTCTAAATCTAAGTTTGCATCTCTTCTAAAATCTGTCATTTTAGATTGAAGAGTTGCTTCATTTGCCATCATTTGAGCTATATCTGCTCGTGATGATGCATTGTCAGCATAAGTTTTTGCTTTTTGTTTTATATCTTCTTCATCATCGAAACCTAAAACTCCATTACCTTTTTGAACAACATGTTTAGCTAAAGATTTATTATTTTTAACTAATTCCATAACTTGTTCATTAGCTTCTCTTACGGTATCTGCATATTCTTCAGTTCCGACTGTTAAATCTTTTAATTTTTCTACGGCTTCATCATATTTATTGAAAGATTCAACTAAATCTTCATAAGCCTGTTTCGCCTCATCCGCAATTTCTGCAGCTTCTTTTGCATGCTTATTGGCTTCTTTAGCTGCATCCGCATCTGCGTTCCAAGCTTTTACTAAAGCCCATATACCAACACCAACTAATGCTAATGCTGCAACTACTGCTGCAATTGGCCACAATATAGCTGTCCACATTGCTGTTGCTGACATAGCAGCTCCATCCGCAGCTACGGCTACTCCTGTTTCATTAAGAGTAATAAGTCCAAATTGTGCGGCTAATTGAGGTAATGTTTTTGTAATACTTGAAAATCCTGAAAATAACATTGGAAGAGCTATAGCTAAACCTTCAGTAATTTTTAAGAATTTTTCTCCATCTGACAATGTATTATCAGAGAATATATCTCCCATGTTAATAATAGCAGAAAGACCTGCGGTAACTTGCCCAATTCCACTAGCCAAATCAAGCATACTTTTAATTTTCATTTCTAGCTTCATTGTAGATGTAGCTTCATCCCAAGCCTTCTTAGCTAAATCCGCATTTTCAAAAGCAACTCTACCAACACCGTTAGCAGCATCTGTTATAGTTTGTCTAGTTTGTTCTGTTTTTGCTTTAATTTCATTTACTGCACTCTCATAAGCATCTACTAAATCTGATGCTAAACTAGTTGCTGCAGTTGGATCGATTCCACTAGAAACAGCTTTGTTATATTCTTTTATTGTATTTTGTAATTTTTTTCTTGTTGAATCTTCTAAACGGAGATCTTTTGTTAATTCATTAACATTATTCTCAACCTCATCTAAAGATTCACTTAACATATTTTCCGCTTTTGTTTCAGCTTCTACTTTTTTAGTAGCTGTATTATGTAAATCATTAACAGTTTTTATTTGTTTACGATAATTAGCTATATCTTCTTCAATTTCTTCAATTGTTTGAGATTCTTTATCTAAAGCCTCTGTAAAAGCGTCAATAGCTTCAGTATTATCTCCGAAAGGAGACTTTCCTTCGTTTTGAAAATCTACTGAGGCTTTTCCATCTTTCATTTTGAAGTTATCAGTTTTTTTAATAGAAGAACCATTTTCTGTTTTACTTAAAATGCCTAAATATTTTTCAGCTTCTTTTTGATTTGCTACAATAACGTCTTTTTCTTTTAGTAAATCATTATATCTTTTGATTGCTGCATTTGCTTGTTCTTCTTCTTGTGGGGTTAAAGAATCTCCAAAAGAAAGAAGTTCTTTTTTCATTTTTAATATTTCTTTGTATCCAGAATCAGATATATTTTGAACACCTTCAAATTGTTGCAATAAAGCCATTTCTGCATCTGTTTTTTCCAGATTAGAATTCATGGTTTTAATATTTGTAATTGTTGTAGCTAAACTACTTGCTATCTGTTTATCAAAAACTTTGGTGGCTATAGAACCTAATGTTAATAAAACATTTCCGCCTCCGCCAAGACCATCTACAAGATCAGTTACTCTATCAACTACAAAAGTTAAACCGTCTGAAAATCCTATGATAGTATCTTCATCTAATAAAGAATCATATAACCCTTCAACAGAAGCGTTCATTTTTGCTAAATGACCTTCAACGCTTTCAGCATATATATCTTGTTCTTTTTGGAGTTCTCCCATCGCAGTTCTAGACATATTAACAGATTCTGTATACATATCCCAGTTTTCAAATAATGCCATTAAACGAGAATATTGCATTCTACCAGCCATAGCAACTGCTGCAGCTTGTTTTTGTGCTCTTGTCCATCCGTCCCATTTAGCTGCTACTTCTTCAATAACAGTACCCATGTCACGCATATTACCCTGTTCGTCTAATAACTCAATACCTAATTCATGAAGTTGTCCTGAAACGTTTCCTAAACTTACACCAAATTCATCTTGCCCATTTAATTTTAAATCACCCATACGAGCAAAAATAGTTTTAAATGCAGAACCGATAGTTTCTGGTGCTTCACGAGTTACTGAAATAACTGTTGCTAAAATACCATTTAATTGATCTACATCTACACCTGCTGTATTTGCAGCTGAGGCAACTTTACTCATACCTGTTGATAATTCTTCTAGGTCTGCTGCAGTTCCTGCGGCTACTTTCGCAAGTTTATCTACATATAATTCAGTTTCTTCAGATTTTACTTTATAACCATTCCATACAGCTGTTAATGCTTCTGATGTATCACTACCAGACATTCCTGTAACATTAGCAGTTTTTACAGTAGCTTCTGCTCTTGCTTTAACATCTTCTTCTTGTAAACCTTGTTGATAATAAATCAATGCGGCGTCTGTATAAGTAGTCGTTTGCGCACTTAATTCTTTTGCTGCTTTATTAGCTTGTTTCGCAAAACGATCCATTTCATCGGCACTTTTACCTGTAACAATTCTAATATTGTTTAAAGAAGTATCTAATCTTTTTACATAACCATATGCTTTTTGTACTGAACCTGAAAAAATGTTCATTACGCTAGAAGCGATACTCCATTTAACAGTGTTAGCCATTGTATTAGCCATATCTTGTAAAAGGTGATGAGTTTGTTTAATTTGTTTATTGGTTGTTAAAACTTCTGTCGCTAAATTTCTGAAAGCAGATTCACCTTGAACACCAGCCTTACGAAAAGTGTTTGCAACGCTTCTAAGGTTTAATCCAGTTTTTGATAATTCTGTATTAAATTTAGTTACATTAACAGTTCCTAAATTTTGATTAAAAGAGTTTGTTAATGCTTGTTGAACAGAAGTTACTGTTCGTCTTAATTCTTGCAAATTTGCATTTGCTTGTTGAGTATTTAAATTTTTATCTAAATCCATAAGATTAGAAGCCGTCATTTTAGAAAGTTCACTTAATGAAGTTCTAATATTATTTAAATTAGTTTTATCAACATTAAATCCAACATTGAAAATAATCTCATTTCTTCCGGCAACACTTTTATTTAACTGTTTTGCCATTTTATCCTTTTGCCTCCTTTTACACTAATAACAATTTTTTCCATTAAAAAAATCCCTCTACTTACTAATATATAAGAATAGAGGGTTTTTAATTATCTTATTTTGACCTTGCTTTATTGGATATCTCTTCCGCCATTAGCAGCTTTTGCAAAACTTTGAACTGCTTTAAATTTATCTTGATCGAAATTGTTTAAAACATCCACAGCTGCTTGCATGTTTGAAGGCAAATCATTTATAATTTTGTTTGCAATTGCTGATGCGCTAGTATTCCAATGCATTTTATTTTCAATAACTTCATTAATATAATTAAATAGTAAATTATATTCTTCTTCAGGAATAGCTTTAATTATTTCTGCCATTAATCCATTACTTTCTAAAGTATCATATATTTTTAATTCATTTTCTTTTTGCTTTTCAGTAAATACAATATCAGTATACATATAAACTAAAAATAGATGAAAATATATATCTTTTTTAATAGGATTATAAATACCATCTTCATAACATCTTTGAAGTGTTATCATAACTAAATCATATTTATCTTCTATAGGCAAATATTGTAATACCTCAATTTTATTTCCATTAAAATCAATTTCTTTTGATTGAGTATTAACTTTTAATTTCATTCCTGCGTAAGTAGTTTTTGTCATAATTATATCTCTCCTTTTCTCTCTCTTTATTATATTATATCATAAAAAATTGAAACTGTCAAATTTTATTTTAAAAACTTTGGATTTAAAGATGCGGTTACTTTTTGTGCATGGACATCTAATAACAATCCTGAAATTCTTTGTTGCGGTGAACCTTGGTTCCAAATATTAGCAAATCTTATTTTTTCATTAAAAGTTTTTCCATTAAATTGAATACCTTGTATATTTTCTTTAGAAACTTTTTCTAATAATGTATACATATCTATAACACGAACCCTTCCGGTTGCCGCATCATTTACTACAAATAAGTTTGCGGAACTTCTTCCATTAGTATCACCAGTCATAGCCTTATATAATAAAATTAATTTAACCTCTTGTAAAATCGCACTTTTTCTTGCATTTAATTGTAAATCGTATGAGGCTGAACTAGAACCATCTCTATTCTTCCCGTGTTGAGCATATAAATTTAAGAAATGATTTACAAAATCTGCATCTACATCTTGAAGCATATATAATAAAGATGAACCAGATAAAACGTGAATATAATTAAAGTTATTCATATTTACATTTTTTGCAGAAATTCCTATATCTTTACCATTCCATTGTATCATAACGTCAATTTTACCTTGAGATACGGTTGTTTTTTCTAATACTTCTGATGTAATTTGCTCTGTCAAAAATTGAGATGCAAAATTACTAGAATTAAAAGAAACATCTTCAGGAAGATCTCCTATTACTTGTCCTATTGCTTCTTCTGCTTTAGATTGAGCGACATAAGGAGCATATGCAATTAAATTTTCAAAAAAAGTACCTTTTTGTAAATTAACTGCTGGATATGCTGCATATTCTTTAATTAATTCATTTATATATCTTCTTTTTTCTCTTAATGTTTTTGCTTCTCTAGCCATAATTGCTTTTGAGCTATCTAAACCATTAGCTTCTTTAGCTTGCGCCAACTCTTTTGCTAAATCTCTGTAATATTTTTGTAATTCTTTAATTCTCGTTTTTAAGCCTCTTGGAATAGGTTCTTTTTGACTTTCTTGTCTAATAATATCTTCTAATTTATTCAATTTTTTTATAACAGTTTCAATTTGATTTGTAGATTTTACTCTACCAATTACCGCATTTTTATTTTTGCTCATGGTAACATCACCTGTTGTTCAATTTATATCTTGAAGGCTTTCTCCAAACAACTCTACCATACGATTTTGAATTTCATTATGTATATCTGAAAAATTTTCTTGAGAATCTTCTCCGATCAAAGAATTCAAAACATCTTCTAAATCTCTTTGTTCTGTTAAAGTTAAAGAACTTTTTTGATTAGTTTTTAATTTTCTAAAAACTTCTTGTTTTTGCGATTGCCAATCTTTAAAAGTCCCAGATGGGGTTGTTCCATGTTCTAAATATCCACGCGATGTATAGTGAATATAATCTCCTATTGCACTCATTTTATCATCCCCTTATATCAAAAAAGAGGGAGAACTAAGTCTCCCTCTCTAGTTTTATCTATTAATAAGATTAGATAGATTCTTCTCCATCGTTTGCAGGTACTGAATCATTTAAGTTTTCAGCAATTTCGATACCAGCTAAATGTTTCATAACTGTATTTGTATCTTTATCAGCTGCAGAACTATCATCAACGATTTGCATTACCATTAATACTTTATGAGTATTATCAAACATAGTGTATCCTGGGAATGCGTCCATTGTAAATGTGAATGTTGATGGATCTCCAGTAGATGCCATTGAGAATGTGAAGTTTGATTGAATTTTTACGTTTGGTAAAGTGATTTCAGCAGGCATATCCATACCATTAGATTCTTTTCTGAATAATGTAGATGCTTCAACATAGTAAGAACCTGCGAAGTTTTCTGCATCAATTTGTAATTCAGATACTTTATCAGCATCTTTAACTACATAGAAATCTACGAATACTGATGTAGCATCATGATCTGCTCCTTCTAATTTTTTACCATCTTTGCTTACTGTTAATTTATCAACCATTTCTCCTGTGATAGAACCATCGTCTTCAGTTACCATTGCAAAGATTGGTGCAGTTGCATCGATTTCTTCACTAGCTCCTAATGCGTCAGTTAAATCGATTGTTCCATCTGATCCTAAGTAAGCTGCTGCTGTAGTATGAACATGAACTTTATCTTTTGTGTTCTTACCATTAAATAATCCAGCACCAGATAATACTGAGAATCCAATTGGAGATAATAATGCGTCTTCAACAGTGAAAGTTAAAGTTTTTTCACCTTCCCAAGCGATTAATCTTGTATTACCTTTTCCACCTTGAGCATATACAGTAGTAGCTGCTCCTTCAACAGTAGAAGTTTTTGCACTATCGATATATAAAACTGGTTGACCTTTTTCGAAAGTTCTTTTACCAATTTTAACTGTATCTTTAGCTTTGAATACTACGTCACATATTTCACGTACTCCAAATTTCATATTAACATATCCTCCTTTAATTTTTTCTAAAGTTTTTAAGACATAGAATGAACATCTTTCATCCAGTCTTCTGGATCCTTTAAGTCCTTAGCTCCGGCTAATTGTGCCTTTATGAAGATATCATAATCTTGTTTTAATCGGTATCTTTCTAGTTGATCAAACAATTGATATGGAGTATAATTCAATATATCTTCTATATTTATTTTTAATCCCGTAGAAAGGATAGATGCATATCGACTATATATGTCTACTTTAGTAGAATTTTTATCTAACTGTGCTAATTTTTCATGTCGTTTTCTTAATTTTTCTGCGATTTTCGATGCTAAACGCCCATCAGGTTTAAAATCATCATCTTGCTCTCCCGTATTAAAACTAAACATTTGTTTTATTATTTGTTGAAATTCTTCATAATTATCCCTATTCAAATAATATTCTTCATCGGCTCCCTCTTTTTTCAATGCAATACTATCTTTTTTTAAGGATATTGCATATGAGGGAAATAATAAAGCCAAAGCCATTAAAACGCAACTCCTATTTTTTTGCATTACCGCATTACGCTCTCTTAGTATTGCTATTAATATATCAAAATTGCTTATGTCTCCTAAATTAACTTTGTCCTTTTCGGGTAAGAAGTTTTTAGAAACATTAAGCAACTGATAACCATTTAAAAAATTTTCTTCTCCAACATAACTTATTTCTTTTAATGTTGGATTATGTATTGATAATTGTGCTTCTATAAAAGGTATATCGCTACCAGATAGTAATAATAAACTATCTAACATTTATTCTCTAGGAAGTTTATCATCATTACCATGAATAGCTCGATAAATCAATGTGTACCCAGCTAAATCCTCATTTAATACAAGTTCACTACATCCTAAAAAATTAAAAGTACCAATTCCAGATAATTTTGCTTCATTTAAAATTCCATCTATATATCCTGCTATTTTTAAAGGTCTAATTCTATAATTTCCTAAATCCCAATAATCTAAATGACAAATTATATCAAAACTTACAGTACAATCTCTATAATAAGTATTTGTATCATTTGGAGTAAAATTATCGCAAGACATAATAATATATGCTTTAACCTCTTCATGTTCTGGCATAGCAATTTTTGGTTCAAGCTTTATATAACCTTCCTGTCTTAATTTTGCTAATGACATATTTTTTAATTTTTCTTTTATTGCAGGACTATCTGCATTATCTAAACAATCTTTAGTATTAATTACTAATAATCTTTTTAGAACTTCACTATAAGGATTACTTTCTACAAAAAGTTTTCTTAAAATAGTTTCTATATCTTTTTCAAAAGCTAAAAATGAAGAATTAAAATTATTTGTTATAACATCTCTTTTCATTTTTATACACTCCTTTTATCTCTATAAAGAACCTATTGTAATTGGTAATACAATATCTTCCTTGTCCAATCTTTTATATTTTAATGTAAATGAACCACTTTTTCCAGTAACGATACCCAATTTTATATGTTCTGCATCTTGAGATGCAATTTCAAAACCTGAACCTTCTGCAACAAATTCGCCACCTGCCGCATTCTTAATATAATAAGTAACAACATCATATGGATAAACAGTATCAGGTCCTTTTATATATGGTTGAGTTAAATCAACATATGTATCAACTTTTTCTTTTTCAACTGCCTTTTCAATACTATTTTCATAAGTTTCTTTTAAGGCTACTATAATAATACCATCTTGACTAATTGAGTCAACAGCTTGAACCTCCCAAGGTTTTTTATTTATTTCAACCTTTGTAAATCTATGGAAAAATTCTTCGGTATTTTTATCTTTTGTAACATACATTGTAAGAGAATAATTTAAATCATTCCACTCAACACTTTTTACTTTATTCCAAATAATAGCTGATTCATCTGGACCACCAATGTATACTTTATATTTTTTATCATTAACCTTAATTTCGTAATCACATTTTCTGATTTCCGCCCTAAAATAAGCTGTTTCTTCATATCTTCTTAAGTATACCAACCAATCGGTGTTAGTTTCTTTCCATGTAAATACATCTCCGGGCTTCATACCAATTTCTTCTTCACCTTTTGAAGTTTTTTGAAATTTTTTACTTTCATTAAGCTCAGGATTAAGCTGTATGTCAAAAAATGGAATAGAAATGATTTTCTCATCATAATTTGTTTTTAATTTATCAGGATTTATTAAACATCTAAATTCTCTACCATCAGTTAATCGTGCGGTTGCTGCTTGGTAAGAATATAAAAGAGCCTTTTTTAATGTACGTAGTTTATCTACGTTCATTCTAGACTCTTGTTCTTTTCCGCCATTATAATTAATTCTTTCTTTCATTGTTTCTAAACTCATATCTTATTCCTCCTCTATACTATCTTTTAAGACTTGTATTAGATTAAGACATTCAAATATAGTTCTTCTATATTGAAAGAAATCATCTTCTCCTGTTAAACTATGCAAACCTTCGAGTTTACATAATAGCGGAAATATATTTTCTTGCTGTTTTGGCATTAATCGACTCATTCCCGCAAACTCTTCTACTATTGTACTTAAAGGAGTTTGCCAATCTATATTTTCTTCTCTATTAGGTAATAACTTATATATTTGATTTGTTAATCTTTTTAAATTATAGGCTATTGCTTCGTTTTTTATTTCAATATTATTCGATAAAATCACGAGTACTAACCTCCATAATAGATCCGAATGTAGAACGCATAATGCCATTTTCATCTTTTAATCTTCTCTTATATAATCTTTGTAAATGGAATCCTTCTCTTTCATAATCACTTTTTAAGTTTAATAACTTACTCATGTGATTAGCTTGTGAAGTAAATTTGAAATCAGAACCACTATATTTCATTCTTGTGTTTTCAACACTAGCTAATTGTTGTCCTAACCATTCTACTATCATATAAGTTGATAAGATATTTATTTCTTCTGGAGTTAATACACTATTAAAGCAACCGCCGCCATAAATAAGTGCTTTAGCGCAGCAATTATCGCTCTCAACTCCACAATATGTACCTTCATCCTCTACATAACTTTCCTCAAAATCAGTAATATCAAAACGTGGAAATTCAAATTTGTGTGTAGCTGTTATTAATAGCTCTTGTAACATTCTGAATGTATCTAGTTCATTTAATTCCATATACATATCATCAGTTATCTTTGATAGAAAGCTATCGTAGATCATAGAAAAAGGTGTAGTAGTTCTTTCCATAATACACCTCCGAAATTTTCTTATTTAACTACATTGTATCTACTTGTAGTAGTTCTTCTAGTTTTTGTATCACTGTCATCTTTTATTGATGCAGCTCTTCTCTTTGATTTTGTTTCAGTCTCATCAGAGTCTTCTTCTACACTAGCTTCATTTGCATTAATTGCGTTTGTAACATTAAATCCTGTTGCCGCAAGTAATGCTTTCCTCTTTGCCATATCATTTAATTTCATTTCAACAGATAATTTCTTTAATAAATTAATTGTTCCTCTTGGCGCAAAATCTAAACAATCTTCAAATTGTTCTAATGAACCTTCAGTAATTAATTTTTTAATATCTTCTTCAGTATAATAATATTCAGGTTCAACTTCACCTACTAATTCTTCTACTGCTTCTTTATTATCTATAATTAATAAATTTTTTAATATGTTAAGTCCGCCAGGTAAATAAGATAGCTTTCTTAATTCTCCCATAGTAACTTCTTTAGTTTCTCCAGGTTGGAAAGTTCTGTGTAAGTTTCCTAAATCTGGGATTGTATATCCAACGCTTCCATTATCTCTGTTTGATACCTTTAATATAGTTTTATCTTCTAACATATTTTCTCTCCTTTTCTCTCCTATATACTAAAAAAACGGGAGAAGACCTTTAATTGATATAGTCTTCCTTATATATCATAGTCTTCTCCCTAATTTCTATCTTCCTAATTTAAAATTAGATTGATGGCGTTAAAGCTTCATTTACGTAAACACAAATGTTGTTAGTAACTAAAGTAGCAACACCTAATTTTTTGTAAACTTGAACTTCTCTTGAACGATCTTTGTTAACATATTCATCAACAATAGTATTTCCTTCAAAAGCAATTTTAACAGGTTTATCTGCTCCTACTGGAATGATATAAGCATAAGATGGGTCAATAACTTTTTTAGTGTTAGTTTCATCAACGAATGATTGATCTAATACGATTACGTTATGTCCTTTATAGTTTGCTAAATATCCATTATTCCATTTTTGATTTCTCATATCATCAGAAACCCATCCTTGTGCAGGAACCATAGTTGCAGCAAATTCATAAGTACAATAAATTGTAGATTTTCCATATGAGTCTGCGATAGCAATTAAGTTATCCATTGCTGTTTCATTGAATCCTGTTTCAGATGCTTTGTTAGTATCTTGTAAACTATCAACTGTTGCTCTTAATGCTTTTTCAATTTCGATGTAGATAGCTTCATCTAAACCTTCCATAATAACGTCTAATACGTCTGCGAAATCAACTCTACCATCTAAGAATTCTTCGAATCCGATTTGAGCTGCTCCACCGAATGCTTCAGTAGGTACTTCTAATGTTTTTCCATCTAATTTGAATACTTCATAAATACCTGCTAAACCAACTTTAGTAACAAATCTTTTAGCTCTTCTTTTAGCACTTGCAGTAATTCTTTGAGTGAAAACAGGTTTGTCACCTTGAGCATAAGTTTTGATTTCAGCGAATGATGCGTATTGTTCCATAACTTTTTTAGGTAATACATCATCGATTGTTTCTTCAATTATACTGAAGATTGTGTTTTTATTTTCTCTGTATAAGCTATATGTACCAGCTAATTCTCTTAATTCAGTTCTTAAAGTTTCATTTAAATCTGCATAACTGAATTTTTCTTCTCCAAATGAATAAGCAACTTGAGAAGTAGGATTTGCGCTAGCAACTGTTTTAGCTAATTTTACTAATTCACTTTTATTTAATGCCATTCTTATTTCCTCCTCTCAATTATTTAACCCTCATGATTTTGATAGCTGGTTGTCCATCTGCTAAAGTATAAACCATAGCAACTTCCCAACACATATCATCGTTTAAGCTTCCACCTGTAGTTAAGATTCCATCAGTTCCAACTTTTAGTAAAGCTCCTTCTTTATATTCTTTTGTGCTATCAACCATGTTAGTGGTATAAATATCTCCTATATTAGTTTTAAATACTCTTGGTACGATTTCACCATTTACGCATTCTTCTTTTTTCATTGCGAAGTCTCTGTACATTTGTTTTCTGTCATCATATAATTTGATTTCATTGAAAACTAACATCCATTCACCTTTACCAGTTAAGTTAACTTCTTTATTAGCATAGTCATATTTTACGAATTGACCATTTTCTAATACACCGTCAATAGCTTCAACAAATTCGTCTCCGCATGGTAATTGAGCATAGATTTGTGCAGTTCTTTGAGCTGATAAATGATTTGGTTCAACTTGTCCGTAACCAATTCTTTCAATTTTTGCCATTGTCTTTCCTCCTTAATATTATTTTCTACTATCTCTAGTATTCTTTAGTGCAGCGATCCACGCTGGTGTAGAACTACCTTCGTTATCATTTACTGTGTAAGTCATAACGTCTTTGTCTACTTCTTCTTCTTCTTTAGAAGTGTCCTCTAAATCAAAATTTACTTTCTTTCTTACGCAAATAACAGAAAGTTTAGATTCGATTTCATCTAATGAATAATTTGATTTATTCTCGATAACATCTGCCTTATCTTCGTCAGACAACATATAGAAACTATTGATTAAAGCATCTTTCTTTTCATCATCGATTTGTTTTTTAAACTCAACAAGAACTTGATATTTTTGTTCAAGATCTGTGTAAGCTGCTTTAGTTTCTGCTAATTCAGACTCTAATAAAGCATAAGATTTTTTCTTATCTTTTTCGTCTTCATCATCCTCAGATTCAGAATCTTCATTTTCAGCATCTGCGTCTTTAGATTCTTCTTCTTCGTCTTCATCTTTGTCATCTGCTTTAGTAAAGTTTTCTTGACTAGATTGATCTTCTATAGAATTATCATTTTCTGCTAAAACAGATTGATCTTCTGTGTCCTTATCTTCTGAACTTTCTTCAGTTTCAACAGTAGATTCTTCTTCAGTTGCAACTTCAGTTTCTTCAGCGATTTCAGTTTCAGTAGATGTTTCTTCAGCAGTAGCTTCAGCTTCAGTTTCAACAACTTCAGGTTCTGTTACTTTTGTTTCAGCTTCATCTATAATCATCTTTTGTCCTCCTTCTAATGCAAATTTTAGATCTTGCATCATAGTGTACAATGTTTTCTTAAAATTATCATCTATTTTTGTGAATGAAGTGCTTACTTCTGGTGCGGTAATGCTTGAGCCCTCGAAGCAAGGTTCTACATCGTCACCTAAAATACATAATTTCGAAAATATCGCATCATTTATAATGAAAAAATCCATGCCTGATTTGCTATCAGTTGACCAGTGTCCATCTAAAGTTTCTTCATCTAATTCCATTGATTGAGGTTTACCTTTATCAATGACAGATTTTACTTCTTCAAATTGACCTGTCCATAAATAACCAGTAGTCATTAAATACTCTCTAGTTACTATATTACCAAACTCATCAGTATCTTCAAATTTTTGGAACCAAACTTTTGCGTCTGGTGCGACAAATCCATAAGGTTTTGTCATGCATTCAAATTTGACACCTTCATCATCGAAGATGATTTTTTCACCGTGGTCTGCAAAATCTTCTTTCTCTTCTTTGTAGTATCCAACAATTGGAGCTCCTCTTAGAGTCTTCGCCATCTCAGTAGCTACGTCTTTGGTTATATAACTATGATTTCTGTTTTGACCAAGATATAATACCTTGATTTCACAGCTACTCATTAGCGGATTAATTTCTAGCGGTTGTAAATTAATAAACTCAGGAGAATCAATTGTCGCAATTGATTGATGCATCATATATCATCTTTCCTTTCTTAATAATTTTCTTCCACTTATAATAATATAAAATAACGTGGTTTCTTATTATTAGTTTTTGTCCTATTTTCTAATTCTGACTTTCTTTATTTTGGATAGTTTTATCCGAAACAGTCTCTCCTTGAGACTCTTTAGTAGGTCTACCGCCTTCAGGATTTTCTCCTTCTCCGCCTATAGACTTTTTAGCCTCCTTATTTCCTGTCATAGCAAGAGCTTCCGCATTCATTGTACTAGACATTAATGGTGGGATAAATACGTTAATTAAATCTAAGACATCATTTTCCCAATAAGCATTTGCTAAGATAGAACTTTGAGATTGTCCTAATGCAATTTGAGGTAACATTTTACTGAAACCTACTTGCATTTGTTCTTTATATAATTTAGCCATTTCTTTGTAATTATAAATAGTTGTTGTTAATATTTGACATCTATAATAGAATTTCTTAGGTTGTTTATTAAATTTGTCAATTATAACATTTAAGAATTGCTCAAATTGTGTAATTAAATTATATAAAGATGCTTCATCGTTTAATATAGATTTTTCAAGAGCAATATTTCCATCAGTATTAAACTGCATTTGAGATACACCTGCTTCATTATAAACAGTTCTTTCAACTCTCTCTAAATCGTCTCTTGACGCACTAGACCTATCGCTATCCATATCTTCAACATCAACTTCTGCAAATGTAGTTAATACATCTACACCAATAGCCTTACTTAACATATTAACTGCGTTATTATGTAATTGTGCGGCTTCATCAACGTCAAATACTAGGTCGCCATTCTTATCTAATGGCATCTTTTGAATTATGATTTTTAATAATTCTTGAGCCATTTTTTTACGGTCTAATTCTTTTGCCTCATCTAAATCTATAATTGCTGGAATTACAGAAATAAAGGCTGGAAAATCTTCCCCATTAATATTGAATTTAAAAGCAAATTCTGGATCAAGTAAATACCAACCGCTTGTATCTCCTGCGAATTGAGGTGGTAATTTACCTTCTTTATACATAATGTAACCTTTTTTAAATTCTTTTGGGAATAAATTTAACATTTTAATTTTTTGAGTTGTATCTCTAAAATAGTCATCAAAAAATTTCATATTAAATTCTATTGCTGGACGATTATTAACCATAAATCTAGAACGACAATAATTAGCAGGTAGCTCTTGAACATTCATTCTTTTTACTCCGGGAATTAAATATCCATAATAACATCCATATCTAATAACTTTTAAAGCAACTTCTCCAAAGAATTTTTTTACTTCAAAATTATCAAGATATAATAATACGTCATAAAATTTATCCAATACTTTATCTTCTGTTTTTGCGTCTTCCGCATTTATATATGGAGTAACCATCCAATCATATCTGTATAGATATGCCATATAACGACAAAGTCTTGAATATATACCACTTGTTTTATAAAAGAAATTTGATACTTCTCTTAATTTAGCATAATCACAAGTGTGCATAGCTTTTAATATTTCTTTTTTATCTGCTAATGTTTTATCTATTCTCTTTAGATCTCCTAAGGTATAAATTGCATCGTCTAAAGTTTTTGCGCCAACTTTAATTTTTGAAAAGTCAACGTTTTCAAAAGGACTTTGAGTTGCTCTGGTGTCACTCGCAAGAGCGATAGAGAAACCTTTTTTCTTAATTTCTTCTTTTCTATTTATCAAAATCGACACCTTACCTTTCTTCCTTTTTCTTTTATAGTATATCATAAATATTGAATCTTGTCAAGTTTATTAGTAACCGCCCAGTTCATAATAAGCATTCATAATATAATCATATGTAATTCGACCTTCGTCTGTATAAGGTATTGCTATAAGAATTATATTATGTTTTCTACAATATTCACGCTTTCTCATATCATTTAGCTGTTGTTTGCGCAAACCTGTATAACCACCAAATTTACTTTTTGCTTGGTAATGTTGAATACCTTGATATTCTATTAAGAACTCAAGTTCTCCTTCATCATCAAATATTGCAAAGTCAAATCTTAGCGGATGACCAGTTGAGCTTAGCAAATCAGGGAATGAATACTCCTCTTGAAAAGGAATTCCTGCTTGTTGTAATATTTCTTCTATTTTTATTTCACCACGACTTGCACGCATATTTTCGCCTCCTCTATAAAGATATGACGATATACCAAAAATATTTCCTCGAAATATTTCTAATATAATATTAAATTCTTCATGGTTGGATAAGCTAAAGTTGCCCAATAGGAAGCAACTTTAGTGTCCGAAGAACATCATATCTGCAATGTTTCTTTTTTTCCTTTTTTTCTTTCTATCTTCATCCTGTTTGATATAGTATAAGCCATATTCAAAAGCAGAGAATTTATCCTTCTTAATACTTCTTGATGCTTGTTTTAAAATAATATTAACACCTTCATTTTCTTCAACTAAATTTAACATTTGCTCTCTTAAAATAGTTGTTAAAGTAAAAGGTTTTAAATATTCTGCTCTTTTATCACTATCCATATTTTGTCCTAACTTCGTACTCATTAATTTTACTTTTGCTTGATTTTCATCTATTAAGAATTTTATTTTTCCACTAGATAATTGAGTTTGAACATAAGTATGAGCCTCTGTATTTATTGGCGCATTAGCTTTTATTAAATACATAGCATCAGGTTCAGTATCAGCGGTTTTAAATTTTTTATAAAAACCTTCATCATCATTTTCAACACCAAAGTTTGGTAATAATTCTCCTGTTTCTGGATCTATTTGATCTTTTACCATAAAGTCTACAAGACCTATACCTAGACCGTTGGCATCAATAACCGCAGTACGGCATCTATATTTATAATATAATCTTTTTATATTTATTGCTTGAGCTTCAAAATGTTCTTCATCCCAAGTATATAAATTAACAAGAGTCTTCAAGGAAGTTCCTTGTGCTTGCGGCGTTACCTTAAATACGCAAACTTCGGTAGTACATCCCTTACGACCAACGTCTATACCAAGTATATAATATGCACTTTTACTGCTTCTTCCACTAAATTCATATTCAGGTTGTAATAAAACTCTATGTTTATCAAAACGTTCCGCAGAGAAGAAAGCGTTTTCCGCATCTCCGCTCCATTCAGATTCATATTCACGCGCAAATGAAGCATCATTATATGTTCCGTCTAGTTTTAATTCTTCAATAAACGATTTTCTTAATAATTTTTCCATAACAGGAACTCGCCATGTTCCTCCAAGAACTATCGCTTGACCAGGTTCTGTAATTTGTTGGATTAAGATTTGTATTAACTTTTCATAAGCAAATGAATTTTTCCACCCAGCTGTTGTTACATAAATTTGACTTTTGTTAATAACTTCATCTTCTTGTCTCGATCCATCCGAAAGACGACGGTCTACGTTCATGGTAGGAATTATAACTTCGTTTAATAGTGTTTGGTCAATAAGGATACATTCCTCCATTAGACCCCCGGTAGCACGCTTACCACGGGAACTTTGTTGAGCAGCCATAATATCTAATTTACTACCATTTTTAAATATATATTCAACCATATTTTTAGATGCTTTCGTTGCACCTCTTGACCAGTCAATTTCATTTCTCATTCCTGGAATTAATTTACAGATTTCTTCTGCTTTTTCTCTAGCGATTCCCGCAGCCTGCTCTTTTCCACCTGTTGTAACAAATAAATGTGAACCAGGATAAAGAACACATCTTAACATTAATACTAATACTGATAAAAATGACTTAGAATAAGCACGAGGAAAAGTTGCGTAAGCATATCTATGACGCATTACCGCTCTTAAAAACATTCTTTGATAAAAGAATAAGTGGAAATTTTCTGGGTTGCTACCGCATAAAAAGTCTACAAACATATCAGGGTATTCGCGCCAATACGCTATATATTTTCTTAAAAGTTCCTTTTGTGCTTTTATTCTTTCTTCTGATAATCCTACTTTTTTAGTATTAGAATTTAAGGATAATTCCATTAAATCTGCTAATGCCATTATTCCTCATCTCCAAGTGTTTTATCTTGTTCCTTTTGCTCATTAACGCTATTATAAAACTCCTCGTAGTCTTGGTCTATTAGAGTAGTAGGATCGTCATCCTCTAATATATCTTTAACATTTTCATTCATTTCTTTTTGAATTTGAATTTTCTTTAATGCGTCTTCTATTTGTTGTCCAAATCCTAAATCTTGAGTAACTAATTTATATAAATAGTTCTCCATATCTTTTAAAGTTAAATCT